>Ga0208198_1000286_pt1 | contig 59583 bp, 68 predicted proteins | sample AD_JPNTR2_MetaG_FD_184446 | JGI IMG/M metagenome (GOLD analysis project Ga0208198, IMG submission 184446) | Active sludge microbial communities of municipal wastewater-treating anaerobic digesters from Japan - AD_JPNTR2_MetaG (SPAdes) (version 2) | ecosystem: Engineered > Bioreactor > Anaerobic...
CCTGCGCCGCACATCTCGATATTGCCTTCATGTTTAAATGTCTTGCCTACTTCATACTGAAAGCCTCGGCAAGTCCAGTCGGGATTAAAAACTTTATAACCTTTGATACCCATAATTTATTCCTCCTGTTAAAATACACTTTTATTAGCCTGTATAACCGTATCTTTTAGCGGTAGTTTTGCTGATAAGCTCGCGTTCTCTAAAGTCGCACTGCTCCGTATTCAGCCATTTTTCCGCTGCTTCATAGTCTGTAAATTTAACTATGTTGTGACTCCATTTTCCGAAAACACACTTTGCGCTGTCTCCGAAAATAAATCCGTTCTTTTCAAAATACTTTTTTGCGTTCATAAGATAACCTCCTTTAATTTTCCAGTGCTTTACTGTAATTAAAGTATAGCACAATTTTTCGTATTTGCCAATAGTTTTCCGATATTTTATAATGATTTAATTAAGCTCTAATTAACTGTATTGTCTCGCCGGTTAAACTATCAATAATTTTCCTGTTGTCATTGCTATAATAGCGTGATGTTTGCGCTATTCCTAAAGCTGCACCGCATAAAGCAATAGCAAGTGCGATTGAATTGTTATTGCTATGATAATATTTTTCCGTTCCCTTTTTCCGATATGTCAAGTAATTTGCATATATAGTGCAATTCACCTTTTGAGACTTTATAATCTGATAGACGTTCTCTTGCGTGATCTTCTGAATTAGCAAGTACGCAAATTTCCAGTTTATCGCCGTTGTAAGTCTCACATAGAAAAGTATAATATTTTTCCATAGTCACGCCTCCTCTATAATATAAGTGTGTATGCCTTCACGCTGCATCTGATCCGCTTGCATATTGCTTATATGCTGTATATCAGTGTAGACTTGACATTTTTCCCGTAAAGCTCTAACTATGCGTATTATACCTCCATCGCATAATATAATTGATTTTCCGATTGAAGGCGTATAAACCGCATACGCATTTCCCATAGCTCTATCATGTGTTAGTGCTATATTATACATAGTTTTTCCTCCTTTAGAATATGTGTTTTATTGTTTATAAACTCTTGTTACATAGTATCAACATTTTTCCGCTGATACTATGTTGCAAAAGTTTATACATCCTTTGTTTCCGCAGCTCCAATATAAAGCACTGATATTTCCGACTCCATATTTTTTACAGCTTGAATATAATTATTCCAGTTTTCCGACTCATCGCCCTTTATAACAAATGGTACACGTTTACAAATATAGTATAATTTCCCGTCACTGATATAAAAGTCTGATCTTGTTATTCTCTTGTGAATTTCTTCAAATTTCCGAATAGTTTTAAAATAATCAGTCGCTTTATTAGGCGGCAATTCCATAAAATTCCAAACATTTCTCACAATTCCGAATGTTTTTCCGTCGCGCTTTACTGTAATACTACATGGAGACAATTTAACGTCAATTTCTCCATTAATTTCCTTGATATTCATGCAATAACCTCCTTAAATATAGTTGTTTGGATTTTGTACCCATACTAACACATTATTATAGTAAATTTCCGCGTTATGGGTATTCACTGTATAATTGATTAACTTTTCCAGTGAATAGCTAAAATGTAACTTTTTGCCGTTCTCAAAAAGATAATATGTGTTTGCTTTCATAATTTTCCCTCCTTGAATTTGTTGTGAATAAGCGTATATTTATAGGCTTGAATTTTTCCAGTCAAGCCCATAGTATATAGGTTTATTTCACTTCAATTACATTTACTGTATTGTCATTAGCAATAGAATTTCCGTATTCAATCGCTTCAGCTGTTTCACCGTCTCTTATGTGCAGTTTTATTTCTTTTTCGGGTAAATTTGCCCATAAGAAATAAAGAGTATTTGCGCCCGTAATCATGTACATTTTGTAATTATTCATAATATAACCTCCTTAAAAGTTAGGGAATCACGCGCCAACTATTGCCAACGCGCTATTGCGGTGTAATTTTTCAATTTGTCCGTATTGAAAAAATTGTAAAAGAACGGTTATAGCAATTAGTTTAAAGCTCTATCGCCACGTCAAGGCTTGCTATCTGATAGAGTACGGCGGACTATGCCGCCGCATAGAATTTGAATTTTATTTGTATAATGCTACTTTTCTAATTTCTCTGAATATTAAAGCGGTCAACAATATTTCCGCTTTTTCCTCGGAATATTTTGCCTTTTCTTCTTCAGTCCCTTCTAAAATAGCTCCGAGATCGTCAACTGCCTCTCTATTGTACCAATAGCAAGTATCAATGATTGACGGTAAACCTTGAGTCCAGTCTGTAAAGGCTGCATTTTCCCCAAGTCTTTTGATTTCATAGCCCTTTTCAGTCTTGAAAGTGTTATAGATGTGTTTTGCCGCCTCTTCAAAGTTTGTCGCGGTCAAATCGTAGTCTGTACCGTCAAAATATTTGAAGATGTAAGCGCGGATATTTTCAACCGCTTTTTTACTATTTGTTCTTAACATAAAATCAGCCTCCTAAAGTGATAAATTTGTTTTAAGCTTATGCACCTACGGGCGGACTATAAAAGCCCGTCCGCACTTGTAAAAGCTTAAACCATTGCAAAAAGAATTGAATTTCTTGAAGTGATAGCGTAAAGATCGCCCGTTCTTGTATCCTTCAAAAGTGCTCCAGTCATACCATAAACGCCATGGCTTGTGTCAATAGTTGTGGTATGTGTTGCGAGCTCATACGCCTTTTCAAGTGATATATTAGTTATGTCAATCGCTGCACCGTTGGCAATATAGCCTTTTATGTCCTTTTTAGTCATAATATGACCTCCTTTAAAATTATTGTTTTATGATTGGTCAACTTTTCAAGCTCCTGCGCTTGATTTGTTGATGGTGGATGCAGCACGCTTCCGCGCTGCGTTTTTCAATTTTCAAGTTGCTTTGTGCTTTGGCTGGTTAAATATCCGTGGATTCGCTCCGCCCCTCTTAACCGTCTGTCGTATAGAGGTTTAAGCACTTTTCAAGGGCTTTCGGCTTTTCGCTTTCGCTTCTGCCTTTCGTCCTTCTGTGATTATAGTATAACACAAAATTTGTGATTTGTCAATACCTTTTCAGATATTTTTTTATTTTAACTTTTGTGCTATACCTTCAAGAGGTTTTTTGCTTTTGCCGTTCCTCTTGCTGTGATTATATAATACCATACATTCAGGCAATTGTCAATGAATATTTTATGAATGTTTTGTATTTGTTTTGTGAATAAATAATAAATATTAATTATATATCGCCTATGCTATTATAATATAAAAAGCAAGCGTTAGTCGAATGATCGAAGCCAGGCGAAGGCGCTGAGGTTAAGAACAGCACAGGCGATGCACTGGTATGGACCTCAGGAAATGCACCTACAGTAGTAACACTTGAAGACGGCGATTGCGTACTCCACGAAGTAGCAGCTCCGAACGGTTATGAAAAGGCAACAGACATCAAGTTCACAGTTAAGGATGGCAAGGCAAGTGCTGAGAAGATCGACATGGTCGATGAGATCATCACAACAACCACAACCACTACAACAACTACAACTACAACAACTACTACAGTAACATATACAACCACGACAACAACGACTACCACTACAACGACTACAACCACAACCACAACTCAGCCCGTAACAGCAGATGTCCAGATCTGCAAGCAGGACGTTCACAGTGTTGAGGTTACAGGTGCACAGCTTACACTTACAGGTACTGATAAGGACGGCAACACCATATTCTTCAACGAGGGCTCAGTAGATGTAGCAGAGGATGCTAAGCTCGTTAAGGGCAGCGGCGATTCGCTCATCTGGATCTCAGGTTCAGCTCCTACAACAGTAGAGCTCACAGACGGTACTTATGTACTCCACGAGATCGCAGCTCCTACAGGATACGAAGTTGCTACAGATACCACATTCGTGATCGAAGATGGCAAGGTAGTTTCCATGAATGACAAGGCATACTCAGAAGCTGAGATCATACATATATTCAGATCCAGAGCTTACTATTAGTTTTATCTTTTACTTTTTATCGCAGCCAGTACCGATATTTTGTGCTATGGTGTTATGCAATATAATACAATATGTTAGATGTAATATGTATTGAGTAAAATTCAATTTGATACAATTTAATTTAATATAATAGATTTTGTTGACTTTACTATTACGCTTCTATTTTTGCGAACTGTAAACCAAAACTACTTTACATACATGTAAAGCAAAAACAGTTTACACTTTAGGCGGATGATCTCGGAGCTTGTAACCTTTAAAGAGATATTAATAAAACAGGCTTTTCTTAAATTTTCTATTAAGAATTTAAACAATTGCATTTGAACAAAACGATTGTTTAGCTATTTATAGCCGTTTACGGGCTGTATATCCCCGGGGATATTTTACATTTTGGATACCTGGTTCAGCGCAGCGATAGGGGTAAGGTGTTCAATTTCACTCACCACCATTTTCTACGACCTGTCGATTAAAAAACGCTACTTTTTCATCGTCTCCAATTTCGGACAAATCCCTATAAATAGCCTTTAAGAGAATATGCAAATCCTGACATTTCCAGACCAAATCCCAACAAAACTGCCACTTCTTTGCGAAATATGGGGCTTTGGGACGAATGGGGAGTTTCTCTCGTCTTTTGGGCTTTTTTCTTTAGTGAGGGCTACTCCGAATCTCGCCACTACAATAAGGGCAGGGGCTGCTATAACTAAGAAAAATAAATATTTTTTATTAGAGGCTACCGAAGAAGCTGTGGCTACTCTTTGTCTTGTCAACCCCTAACGCAATGCCGTTGCTTACGCAACGTCACCGCCCCAATCATGGGGCTTTGCTTTTTTTGCCTTACGGCGAAGAAAAAAATTTTTCTTTTAAAGGCTTGACAAATAGAAATTAATATGATATAATAAGATTGAGAGATGATTTTATGCTCTCACAGAATAAGGAATTATCGTTTTCAACTACTTGATGAGCTATCTCAACTTTTTGTAATAGTTAGAGGAACGTAAAACACCAGTTTGGCGATTTATAGGCGTTTGACTGGAAAAACGGTGGGAAGTTACTGACTATTTTTAGGGGCGATTTTGGAAGTTAGTGAGACGGTTTTTCGGCAAAAACGGGTTCTTTAGTAGGCTAAAGTGTACCTGTGAAACATTTTTGTGAAACAATTTGAAAGGCGGTAATGTTTATTGAAAGCTGAAAAGAAATTTGCTATCTATGACGAGGAAACAGGTGAGCGACTTGGTGAGATCCCCGCTGGCTCTACAGTGGAGACGCCAGAACAAAAGAGACTCAAGCGAGAAATAGCGGAGAGCAAAGTTAATCAAAAGTTCTTTGCGCGTAGCGAGTGCGGTAAGTTCTTTTGGAGTTTGTATTATCCGGAAGAAGGTTATTTTATGGATGTGTCGGATGCTGTTTTATCGAGAATCATTTATCTGATGACGTATCTCCCTTACGATAAAAATTATTTAGTAATAAGGGAAGATGTTGCTATGCCATATAGACCAATGAGAAAAGATGATGCCAAAAGAGTACTTGGACTGACTCGGCGATGGTTTGATAATTTCTGGAATAGTCTTATGCAAACAGGCGTTATTACGGAGCAAGAGAATGGCAAGCTTGTAGTTTGTGATAGGTTTAGACGTGGCAAGCTTGGAACAAGGGATAAGAAGGATATGTCTGCGATGAAAATATTCGACAACTGTGTGCGTTACCTTTATGAGAATACTACAACAAAGTCACATAGATACCTTACTTATCTTTACAGGCTCATTCCTTATATTAATGCAAGCTACAACGTGTTTTGCTCTAACCCAGAGGAAACAGATAGAAGTAAAATCAAATGGTTGACAGCGAGAGAGATGTGTACGATTCTCGGTTTAGATGAGTGCAATGAGACAAGAGTAGTGAATACTTTGTTTAAGCTGTCATTTATTGATAAGAATGGTGATAGTAGAAGTGTGATAAAGATGCTTCAAGATGTAAAGAATGGTGAAACTCGTAGGTTTATTGCTATCAACCCTCAGTTTTATCAAGGATATTGTATCACACCTGCAGAAGCAACTACGCTTATGCAAAATTTCTTATTAGAGGATAGAGAGGTGTTTGATAATGAAACTTCGTGATTATCAGCAGGAGTGTATTGATGTTATTGAGAAGAAAGGTTCAGGACGTTGGCTTGTGCAGATGAGCACAGGTTTAGGTAAAACCATCGTGTTCACTCATATGAAGCGTCAGGGGCGTATGTTGATATTGTCTCACCGTGAGGAACTTGTTCATCAGCCTTTGAAATACTTTGATTGTCCTACCGGCGTAGAAATGGCTGACGAGAAATCGAATGGAGAAGAAGTTGTGTCTGCTTCGGTACAGTCTCTTATTCGCAGACTTGGCAAGTTTAAAGGCGATGAATTTGATACTATTGTTGTTGATGAAGCACATCATGCCGCAGCTAAATCATATCGGACAATACTTAATCATTTTAAGGCAAGACAGGTGGTTGGTTTTACCGCTACTCCTAATCGTGGGGATAAGGTCAGACTCAATGATGTGTTTGATGAGATTATTTTTGAGCGTAATTTACGTTGGGGTATTGAAAATAAGTATTTGAGCGATATTGATTGCAAACGTGTGGATATAGGCTACGATCTTACCAATGTTCATACGAGACAAGGTGATTTTGCCCAAGATGAATTGGCGAAGGAAATGGAAGGAACTGAAAATGTCATAGCTGAAGTGTATAAGAATTATGCCAAAGGAGCTACATTAATTTTCGCATCATCTGTCAAACACGCTGAAGCTATTGCAAAGAAAATAAAAGGCGCAGTTGTTGTAACGGCTCAAACCAATAATCGTGCAGAGATAGTTAAGGATTTTACAGAAAGAAAAATACCTTGCATTGTCAACTGTATGATATTTACCGAGGGGACTGATTTGCCTTTGGTGGAAACAGTGATTATTGCAAGACCTACTCAGTCAGATGCCTTGTATGCTCAAATGGTCGGCAGAGGGCTTCGACTTTGTGAGGGTAAGGAGAAATTGAGGCTGATTGATTGCGTTGGTGTTACTGGCAAGAGAGATTTGTGTACAGCTCCTTCCTTGCTTGGACTTGACATAAGTGTACTTGATAAGAACAAGCGCAATAAGGTTGAGGGTGACTTGCTTAAACTTGGTGATGTAATTGACAGACTCACTGATACTCCAAAGGTTTGGATTAAAAGTATCGAGAATGTGCGACTTTGGGGAGAAGAACAAGGTTATAACTTACATGATGTCAATTATTGCCGTATGCCAGATGGCTCATTTATTTGCAACCTTCCGCAAGGCAGAAGAATTACAATTCCATGTCCCGATGTGATGGGTAATGTAGTTTCGCAAGCGACAGGCAGATCGATACCGATTCAAGAGGCTTTTAGCAAAACACGCAAGTTTCTTGAACGAAATTATAATGACAGTAAGAATATTTGGGATTCGAGAGCGTCAAGAGGCTGGGCAAGAGAACACGCTTCAGATAAACAAATTGCCTTTATTAAGAAGAATTGCAAGGAATATCTGGATGATATAAACTTTTCTTGGCTTGCAAAATTAGAGGCTTCGCAAATAATTTCAAGAATTTCTTATGAAAATTCAAAAAAACTCTTGACAAAATAAATAATTAGTGTTATAATATAATTAGAAAAGGGGATAATCTCTTTCTATCCCCTCGCAGAACAACGAATTAGAAAGAAGGTGCAAACAGTGGATGATTACACAGCTTACAAGCAGACGATTTTAGCTCCGTGCGACGACGTGTACACGGATGATATACAGAGTGAATACGACAGCGTTGACGCTTATCAGGGCTGCCGAGCGTGGTACGAATATCAAAGAGAATGGAATTGAGGTGCAGTATGACAAATCGGGAAAAATATATTTTGAAGTGCAATGAGTATGATATGTTGACTGGCATTCAGTTGGCAATGGCGCATGGTGAGAAATGCGTTGTGGATGCCATTATGAGAAAACAGTGGGATTGCACCAATTACATCAAACAAGATGCGGAAGTGTGCAACCGTTGCATTCAGCGTTGGCTCAACGAGGAGGCGAAATGATGCTTTACCCAGCACAGTTATATAGAGAAGAACTGAAGCGCAAGCTAATCTCTGCGTGGTATGACCCAAAGTACAAGTATTATTTTAGTGGCTCTGCTTATGAATTGTCTATTCCTGATAACAATGAAACTCGTCATGACTTTGTGCATCTGGACAAAGATGGCAAGGCAGACGGTTACTTCTCATATCAGATAGATTGGCAAGCCAAAAGCCTCTATAACTTTGGTCTTATAGGTTTCGCAGATGATAACAAAATGTTTCTGTTGGACTGTGTACGCCGTATTCAAGAGATGGCGCAACAAGAAATCCGCAGGGCTGAGTTCTGCGCTTGGAGCGACAACCCCGTCAACAAATTCTATGAGCGATTAGTAGAAAAAGCTCATGTAGGCAGAATTGCGGGACGTTTGTGGCAGTCGGGATATTTTGATGGCAGATATCACGATACTACGATTTATGAAATATTTTTCAAAAGAGGTGAATAATATGTTTCTTTTATTAGCATTACTACTCGTCGCAAGCGGCACAACATTCATGACGCTGTACGGTAAGGCAAAGACACACAGAGAACAAACTGTGTATATGGTAATGGCAATATGGCAGTTACTGACCGCAGGAATCACTATGGATAAATTCTTTAATTGAGGCGGGGAGAATGTACGTGAATAATAGATGGTATTCTGAACCCGAATTAAATGCATACGTTAATCAGCTTATCAAGGAACGTGATGCCTATAAAGAAGAATTGAAAGGCTGGTTGCGCAAGGCTTGTGAATGTATAGCAGGCGACGATTTTGATTGTAGCATCTGCCCATATTATGATATAGTTACAAACAACGGATGCCCAAGCAAGGTGAGCACTTATGCAGCCAAGATTAGATTGGAGGAGTTGAAATGACTCTGCCACTAATAAAAGCGGTATTGGCAACGGGCGATAAGTACGGATCGGGGCTACGAGATATGATGGCTTGGTTGAAGATATGTGATTTAAGCAACGTGTCAGACGAGCAAGCACGAATGTATTTAGAAAGGAATGATAACAATGACGACATTAACAACACAGAAGATAAAGGCATTTGCACATGATAAGGAACAAGCAGACAGTTTACTGGCACTAATGAATTATTACGGTGTAAATAGTTTATTGCAGATTAGTGAGCAGATGGGGCTTGCGTTTCTTGCCAAACTTGAAAGTGGTGAGATTAATGTTAAGGATTATCTTGTGTGACTTAGGGTTGGACATATTTGTTGCGTTGTGCTGCGTGGCGACATATGCCATTATAGATAGATGCGCCCTCAATCTGCTGTATGGTAAAGGCAAAGCTGAGTTTGATAGAGATTATTACACAGATCGGCTTGTGTCTGTTGGCATTTTGGGGCTGATGCCAATTGTAAATGTTGTGTTCCTCGGAGTAATGCTTTGGACATTCGGGGATAGAGTTGAAGCATTTGCGAGAGGAATATACAGAATTGCCTATAAAAAACGAGGAGTAATAATCAGAAAGGAGAAGAAGAATGGTAAAAATACCGATTGTGGCTGGATATTCGTATGATATTGACAAGTATGGCAATCACACACTGTACTACACAGAGACAAGAGAGAAGATGGAGCTTGGCAAGAATGGCAAGGGAACTGGTGAGTTTAAGGAGTTCACAGATGTTATAGGCTACTACTCTACCCTTGAGATGCTTCTGAGAGCTGTGGTAAAAGATTCAGCCTTTAGAGACATTGAAAGCGGCAAGGTAAAGTGTGTAAAAGACTATATTGACAGTCTGAAGAATATGTCGGATAGAATAGAGACTATTACAGGTGGTTTCTAATAGGAAGTTAATAGGCTAAAATTGATTCTGACGATTTCGTGGTAAACTTATATTGTTTTTGCTACAAACGATTTTAGCCTATAAAGATGATAATAGAAATGGAGGAGTTTTGAATGATACTCACAGATAAGTATTCGATGGTGGTTTGTGACAGCGCAGATTACAAGTTTTGCAAGCGTAAGGGCGTTATGTGTCACAAAGATTCATTTGGCTTTGAGTGCAAGACTTGTTGGAGGTGATGGCTTACCGTCGGAATATATCAGATAGTTAATAGAATTAGTGGCAAACATGGTTGTCCATATTGTTGTGGTAGGGCTGGAAATTTTGAAAAAGATATGGATAATATTGTAACGTCAAGAAATGGAATTAGGATTGGTAAATATATAAATGCTTCTACTCCTGTAAAAGTTAAGTGTTTAGAACATAATTTTGAATGGGATATATCACTTAATAATCTACAAAAGGGTAAGTGGTGTCCAGTATGTAGTCTAAAATTATCAGAAAAAGCTGTTTGGGATTGGTATACGGAACACTACATAGATATTTTGCCACAGTGTACATTTGATGATTTTTTGGGTGGTGATAATAATAAATATCGCTTTGATTTTGGAATATTTAATAAAGACGGTTCTTTAAAATACCTTTTAGAAATTGATGATGAAAGCCATAGGAGTGCCAGCAAGAAATATAGTAATGTGCGCAAGTCTGATAGATTAAAGGAAGAATATTGTAGATTACATCACATCAAATTAATTCGCATAGCAATTTCATGTTCAAAAATAAGGGTTATGCCGAAACAATGGTATAGAGATTACATATCCGATAAATTGGAGCAGATTGAGAATGGAGGGATTGAAAATTGGCACTTGATAGACAATATTGTATATATGGATTGGACACCAGCGCGTTCTATTTCGACGAAGAACGAAACCTTGAACAAAAAATGTACAAACTCCGCAATGTTAAAGGATGTTATCGAGAGTGTTTAAAGAACAAAGATTTGGACGATGCTGTGCGTATTATTGTGCAAGACAAATATAATGAAGTATCAAAGAAACTTGCTTTGTCGAAAGAAAAACTTATTTCTATGATGAGATGCAATATGTCTCGCCGTAGGAGCGTCAATCCTGCAAAGCTTAATCCTTACAATAGAATATCGGTTTTTGATAGTGAATTAACTCGTTGCTTAAATATGAAACCATTAAATCTCGATGTGCGTCAAACCGTAGAAAACACAGAAGTTAATGAGCAAATGATGGTTATATCAGTATTCTACTTTGAAATACTTGAACATTTAATACATAGTGGCTTTTATCATAACGGTGTTAAATATGTGTACTTTGCAAGTAGTGCGGGTCAAATCCGCACTAAGAAGGCTGTATTTGTACGAGAAGATTTACTTAATAAGAATTGGAATAGACTTGCTTGCGGTCTTACTGTAGAGGAAATTAATAGTAAAGGCGGTATGAATCTCAATAAATACAATGCTTATCTTGCGCTCTGCGGATCGGCTACAGAAGAATGGAAAGATTTTGATATAGATAGATGTATTGTAGTTGATGATTTTGAGACTAATGTAGTTACAGAAGTTGATTATGTTGATGATAGGGATTATAGTATTACTCGTCAAACTATGCCAGTTCCCATTTCCCATACGGATGGTTGTGGAATGATTAGCCCAGAATTAAGTGATAAAAATTTTATGGTGCGTATGCCGTGGACAAAAGGATTGCTTGGAGTATTTGATTTTAAGGCATTTATAAAGGAAAATGGTTGTTCTACAAAAGTGAAAGATATGTGGGGCAAAGAATGGGATATTTTTGAAGATAATATACAAATAATTTTCACAAAGAGTCAACTTAAAATGGCTGCTTATTATGATAGTTGGGACGATTATAAGAGTCGTTTTAAAAAGTATGGTTGTCGTGCTGGCAAGTGCAATGTAGAGGAAGATTATTTTAAAAGAGCTTCTATCAATTACCAGATGATTCAAAGTTTCATAGATTATAAAGATATTGAACTAAAGAAGATGTGTTCGGATAGTGTCAGCTTTATTAATGGAATTTGTTCTGATAAAGAAGTGCAGTTTAAAATGTTTGGCATTAAAGAAGGTAAGCCTTATTATAAGTATAATGGTATGCAAAAATGCCTTATGGAATATAATGGATTAATAAAAGATAGTTATTTCAGAGACCGACTTCGTGATTTTAGAAAAAAACTTATAAAAGATTTATATTCCGCCAAATTTAGAGTGAATGGCTATTACACATTTTTACTTCCAGATTTTTATGCATTTAGTGAATGGTTGTTTATGGGTATTCAAGTTCCGACGGGATTATTGGCTGATGGCGAGGTATATTGTAAATTGCACGAGTTTGGCAAAGAAGTAGATTGTCTTAGGAGTCCTCACTTATATTTTGAACACGCAATACGTCGAAATGTTACTGATGAAGAAAAAGAAAAATGGTTTTTGACTAAAGGGTGTTACACAAGCACACATGATGTAATTAGTAAAATTTTGCAGTTTGACACTGACGGTGACAGAACACTTGTTCTGCAAGACCAGAATATTATTGATGTTGCTAAAAGAAATCAAACTGGCATTGTGTCTTTGTATTATAATATGCGTAAAGCAGCTAAAGAACCTATAACAAGTGAAAGCAGATACAAAGGACTGTCTGTTGCGTTTACTGGTGGTAATATTGGAGTGATAAGCAATAATATTAGTAAAATAAAGAATAGTCAAGAAATTAGAAAACCCGAAACAAGACAAGAGGCTATTGATTGTTTGAAATTCAGTACAATGGTCAATAATGAAATTATAGATTTCGCCAAAACTTTATACAAAAGCACACCGCCGAAGAATGTTAAGGAAACTATTTCTAAATATGTAAATAAGAAATTGCCAGCATTCTTTGAATATGCAAAAGATAAAAAACCAGAGCAACTTGAACCTATCAATGATTGCATAGTAAATCGTATCAAAACACTCTATCCCGAAAATGAATTTAAGCTTGGTTTTACAGATAAATGCAGATTTGACTATCGTATGTTAATGAATAACCCAGATATTGAAGTGGACGAAAGTGTTTTAAGGGCATATAGTGATGTCGTATCGACAGTAAAACTCAAACATGGGAAAGAAGAAATAAATAATTCTGTGGCTATCAACGATATTGTATCGGTTATGCAACAATTCGATTATGCCCAATATGAGATATGCGATATGCTTATTCAGGATATGTTTAAGGATCATAATATTTTTAAAGACTCTCGTTGCAAGGAATTTTTCTTCCATGTTTATGGCGATATAGTCTATGAAAATATACAGGCTAATAAGTTGAAGTACGGATATGTGTGTGTTGATTGTGGGGTTGAGATAAAGAGAGTTAATGGTAAATGTCGTTGCTCTGAGTGTCAGAAAAAGTATAGATTAAAGTATATAAATAGCAAAGATAAACGGACAAATCATCATAGCATTAAGGGGCATACAACCGAAAATCTTTGACAATCCGCTATATATCGTTGTTTCTACCAAAAAAAGTTCAAAAACTTGGGACTATATGAAAGAGAAGATACACAGGCGGCAACGCCACTCTTAAAGATTGAAGGGAGTAGTAAGAAGAACGCTTATACTCCCTTGTCTTTTTTTGTCTTATCTCTTTTTTGCAAATATGAGCATTTGAACGAGTGTTCATAAATAAAAACACGAAAGATGTGAAAATTAATGATTCAGATTACAAAAGAGCAGTCAGAGTTCCTTAGAGCCAATGGAGTCAAGGAAGGCATAACACGCACTTCGAGACAGTGTAGCCACAGGCATACATATTGGTGTGCAGAGAATCGTTATATCCTTGCTCTGCTTGACGAGTTCAATAAGAATGTTAAGGTCGTAGAGACATACGGCGATATCAAATCCTGAGCAATCAGGCGGTTGGATAACCGATTTTATTATGAATTGAGGAATTTATTATGGACGAAAATACAATGCTTCTGGAAATACCTACGGAACTTGAAAATCTCAAACTGCCAAATCCCATGTTGCTTGACGCTTACGCCGATAGAAAGAATCGCCTTATATTTATTGACTACGATATAGACGATACACTTCTGCGTGAGGTTGGCAGACAGATTATTGAGTATAATCGTGAAGATAAGGACAAGTCGGTTGATGAGCGCACTCCGATAGTTATACTTATAAATTCGGGCGGCGGTTGTTTAGATAGTACATATGCCACTATTGCAATTATGGAAACATCAAAGACTCCTATAATTACAGTCAATATGAATTGTGCATATAGTGCAGCTGGGCTTATTCTTATGGCAGGACACAAGAGATATTGTATGCCGAGATCACAGGTACTCATCCATAGTGGTAGCGCGCAAGGAATTAGTGGTAATTATGAGGATATACAGGAAAGCACCAAGTCTTATAAAAAGATGATTGAAGAAATGAGGGAGTTTATCGTAAGCAAGACTAAGATTGATAAATCCTTGATGAAGAAAAATCAGTCTAAAGATTGGTATTTGCCCACTTCTGAGCAGATTGAACTGGGCGTGGTTGACGAAGTAGTTACAGACCTTGATTCTATACTGTGAGGTGTCGCCTCATGGCAAAAAGTAAAGAAAAGGTAAAAATAGAATTTGTTGGTAAATCTGGTGATGGTGTTACTGGCTCAATGTACTATATCGCCTATAATGACAAGCAAATTCTTTTGGATGCTGGATTATATCAGACGAGTGGAGATGATATTCTTAAACAGTATAAGGTCAACCATAGGAATTATAAAATCCCTTTTGCCGACCTTGACGCTGTAATTATCAGCCATTTTCATATAGATCATTGTGGTGTAGTTCCTTATCTGTTTGCTCGTGGCTATCGTGGCAATGTTTATATCCCCAAAGGCAACAAATTACTTGCCCGTATAATGTGGGAAGATAGTCTCAAGATATTTGAGGGCGACTGTGTAAAACTTGAAAAGCGTTATGATATGAACGCAACACCTTTATACACACAAGAAGATATTGAGATTGCACTTGAACATTTGGTTGAATTACCGTTTGGCGAGGACATAGTTCTATTTGACGATTTGACTTTGCATTATTATCACGCAAGCCATATTGTTAATGCGGCACAGGTGCGACTGAGCTTTAAGATTGGTGAAGCCACTAAAGTCTTGGGATTTACTGGTGACATTGGAAGTGACATAGATAAAGAATATCTTTTACCTTATGAGCCTATGCCCTACTGTGATATATTACTGGCTGAGTGTACTTATGGTGGAAGCCACAAGACACATAAGCAGAAAGATAGACTTAAAGATATTGAAAAAATTAAGTGTGTTGTTGACCAGTGTTGTCAGCACGACACACAAAAGGTTGTATTTGGTTCATTCTCACTTAATCGCTTACAGGATATATTAACTACACTGTATAAGATATACGGTGAAGATGAAACATTTGCAACCCCAATTATAATAGACGCGCCATTGGGCAGGAAGATTACTGATATATGGGATAAACTTATAGAAAGGGATAATAACCTTTGGAAGAAAGTTATCTCTTGGAAGAACATCGTATGGGTTGGCACCTATGAGGAATCTCAGCAATGGCAGAAGTTGCAGACTTCGCAGGTGGTCATAACGACTTCCAACTTCCTTAAAGCAGGTCGTGTGGTAAGTTGGCTCAAATCCGTATTGCCAAATGAAAACGCTCGTATCTGCCTCTGTGGGTACGCAGGCGATGAAAACAGTGTTGCTTATCAAATTCAGCATTGCAAGAAATGGGTAACAATAGACGGTGAGCGTGTGAGAAGCAGAGCTAATGTAATGCAACTTACATCATTTTCAAGTCACGCTTGTAGGTCGGAATTGCTTGACAGATATATCGCTATGCCATATAATAAGATTTATTTGGTGCATGGTGAGAAATCTGGCAAGGAAGAATTTGCAAAGCTGTTGCGTGATAGTTTGAGCAAGGCAGACAGGAGTGCAAAAGTTCATATTCCTGTAATGGGAGATAATATAAGTTTTTAAGGGTAGCCCGTGGGCGCAGAGATTATAGGGTACTTCCCTACTCACCTTTAGAAAAAATATGCAATTTTGTGAAAACGACGTTCCCAAAAAATGCGATTTGTGCAAAAGGAGATAGTATGGCGACAAAAGACGGTTGGAATAATAAATTCACAATCTCAGGCGTTCTCAATCTTGATGACGGCATTATTGCCATCGAGCGTGGAGATGATGAGCCTGTGGTGTTAGCAGATAGTATAGACAGACTAAACGGCAAGGACGTAACAATTGTGGTTTCGTGCGAAGAACCCACATAATCAATCCGACAGATTTGGATAATTCAATCCGAGAGAATAATAAGGAGGAATAAAAAGAGGTGAAGAAGTTTACCGATTCTGAATACATTGTTATTTGGGAAGTATGTTCTAAAAAGGAGCAGTACGGAAGTTGGCAGGAAGTTGCCAATGTATTAAATCAAAGGCTACATCGTGATTATTCTGAGGCTTGTTATAGAAAAGCTTACGAGTATTGGAATCTCATGGATAGTGCCATTAAGAAGTGTGTTGGCAATGCTGATTCTGTTGGCAAGGAACTTGAAATCCAGAAGCGTGAGCTTGAAAAAGAACGCAAGAAGTTGCAGACTGATAAACTGGAATATAATCGTTGGCTTAGAGATAATGCCAGAGAAGAAATGGTGTATGAAAGAATTGCAGATGGTATAGCAAATCTTACGCCTATTGATGTTCCTTCTCCGAGAAGTATCGCCGAGAATAATCGTGGTGCAGTTCTTTGCTTGGCTGATGCACATTTCAATACTGAATTTGAGATTAAGGGCTTATTCGGAGAAGTTCTTAATTCTTATAGCCCCGAAATATTCTATCAGCGTATGTGGTATCTAAGAGATAAAGTCAAGGAGATTTGTGAGAGAGAAAATATAACATCTCTGCATATCTTTGGTCTTGGAGATGACAACGACGGACTTTTGCGCTTAACCGACAATTTGCTTAAGCTTAGATGGGGTGTTATTGACTCTGCCCTTATCTATGCCGATTTCATGGCTAATTGGATAAATGAAGTCAGCAAATTTGTAAATGTAGATTTACAGATGGTAGAGGACAGTAACCACAACCAGCTTAGACTTTGCTCCGCACCCAAGAATGCCTTTAAGGGTGAAAATCTTAGCAAGGTAATTATTCATACGATTAAGACACGCTTGCAGGACAATCCTTGCGTAACTATCACTCAGAATCCTACTGGCTATATCTACGCTAATGTCGTTGGATATAATCTTATGGGAATACATGGAGAAGTAAAATCTCTCAAGACCGCCATTGACAATCTTTCAAGGCTTTATGGTCTTAGAGTTGATTATCTCATAGGTGGACACAAACATCACGCTGAAGAATACGGATTTGACTGTGAAGGGATTTCAGTTGGAAGCATTATTGGTATTGATGATTATAGTACCAGCCTTATGAGATCATCTAATGCGAGTGCGACAATGCTCATTTTTGAAGAAGGAAACGGGCTTGTCACTAAGCACACTATTAAATTGAATCAAAGGAGAGAATAACATGAATACCACAAAAGTATTTGCAAAAATGCTCAAGGCTCATAGCAAGGGCGAGTGCGTATCGCTTGTCACTGATTATGAGAACGCAAAAGAAATAGCAAAGCTTATTATATCTATGCCTGATACCTATATTGAGAACTTTCAGCTCAATCGTGAAGATCGGGATGGCTACGCTGATCCGTGGCTTCTCAGTTACGGAGAGGAAGGTGACATCTGGTGTCAGAAAGCTATTCTCGACAGTGGCATTGTTGCAAAGGGTGAAGGCGCATATATCATAGACATATCTGCTATCGGCAGCAGAGTTCCCGAAGATTTTGTTCTCGGTGGCACAATAAAGGTGGTGGACTAAGTGAATATACCTGAAACTGCCTTTAAGAGATATGACAGATATGAGGATTTCACATCCGAGTTTGTGCGCTCCGCTATGGAAAATGGAGTTGCGTTCCTTATAGCGAATTGGCAGGATGCGCTGGGTGTGTGCCAGTTACTCAATACGTTTACCATTAACGGCAATAGCATTGCTATGCGTGGCGAGTTTACAGATGAAGCTTATGCAGATGTTCAGTGTGTTAAAGAATACGACGGTAACACTCTTATCACTCTGTTTGCTAATGGCGAAATCATATGTGAAAAGGCTTTAGATGACGAGTCTGCATATGTAGATGACGGGGTGTATTTTGTGGAGTACAGCGCAAAGAATTTTACTTTGCCGTTACACGCAACGGTTATACCTTTCAAGATTGAAACTCAGATTTTTGAAAATGTATTTTAAAGAATTTAGCGAGAAGCCCGTTGGCTTTAGACGACGGGTAGTTCACGAAAGCGAGGTAGAAAATGAAGAATAAGATTTTAGCACTTTTCATGAGCGTCGCACTGTGTTTTGTCACTCTTCCATTTGTTAAGCCGAGTAAGGCACAGGCATTTCACTGGTGGTGGCAGACGGAAGTCATCGTGCTTCGGCAGCATTTGTGCGGCACCTGCAGTAATGGTTACAATATACAGCCAGCCTACACTCTCGTTCTGCTGAATGCGGATAAGAACACTACGGAATATTGGTACGGTTATTACGTGCCACGTTCTGCTATTACTCCGTATTTTGATCCGATGCAGAGCTATATGGTGGGTTGCACTATCACTGTGGACGATTCGTTCCTGGATAACGAGTCTTGGTTCATGCATTGTTATTGATTATATAGCCGCAAGTCGGCTTGTAATTCTTCCCAAAGAGAGGGAAGTAAAATATATCTGTAATAGGGGCAGAGTCCCCTATGGGCAATGAGCTTGGTAGTAAAGCGTTGTCACAAAGGATGACAAAGTATTCAGTGCAAATCTGGAATTGCTCACCACTCCTTCCTATCGGAGGAAACCGACACTGACACGGCGGCAGTCAGTAATTATGCCGCCTATATGCGGATAGCCTGGTCTGAGGTCGCTCCTTAGAGTCCGCCCCAAATAGGGTGTAGCAAGTACCTCTCAGGTAGAGTTTATGACCGCCTGTTTGCGAAACTGCACCTCATAGAAGATAATGTACCTACCATGCCTCTGTTGCAAGCGTACCACGGTAGGTCTTTCAAGGAAAGAGTTTTCAGGCATCTCTTGCATAATGTAGGCTGTGCGCACAGTTTGCATATTGATTTTCGTGCTTGAATATTGCGCATTATACCGTTTACAGCACAATGTAAAGGTGCGCATTATCACGGTAGGAGTTTAAGTGACTGTGCAACTCAGTCCACCGTGACCAAGCGTGTCGTCAACGCTATAAGCATTAAAGGCAGATAGAGAGAACCGATCATTCTCTTGACAAGTGTCACCATTCACTTCTGCCTTTATAATCTTTGAATGGTGAGATTGGAAATGGTGTGTATGGAGAAATTCATAAGATTGTCTTTTGATAGAAATAAAATTGTTGATTGGGGAATATCTTCTTCAAACTATATACGGTATTTGTATATGGCTACATTTCTGAGTTATGACGGAACATTAAAGTCCGGAAATAACGCTTTAATGACAAAGGAAATGTGCAAAGAGCGTTTGAAGTTGAAAGAAGATACGTTTAGAAGTTTTTATAAAGAATGTTTGGACGCAAAACTTTTTGAAATAGATGAACAAACTCAAAGTATCAAATTGCCTAATTCTCTTGTTTCAAGAGATACGAGAGATATAAAAGAAAATGATAAAGTAGCAATGCTGATAAATATTAATATGTTTCGAGATTTGTATTTCTCCGTTGATTTACACAGTCACAAAACAATGTCTTATATGTTTAGATGCTTGCCTTTATACGATTTTGAAAGAAATAGGTTTATTTTGAACAATCAAGAATTGTCGATAAAGGATTGTTTTTTCTCTTTTTGGAATCACCGCAGATAGGAATATTCACGCTCGGTACAAAACTTTTATTGCCAATAATGAGCCTGTATTTTCAATTCAAAAAATAGGTGAAAAATCTTACTATATCCTTAATAACAAATTATTTTCTAATCAATTTGATATACGCAGACCTCGTACATTATCTCCTAATTATAAACACAGACAGTCTGAAACGCTAAAAGTGTGGAGAAAATCTGTTTTACAAAGAGATAATTATACTTGTCAATGTTGTGGCGGTCACATAAACCTTAATGCCCATCGCATAAAAAATTATGCCCAGCATAAAGATTTGGCGTTAGATATAGATAACGGCATTACCCTATGTGAACTTTGTCATAATCCGTTTATTGCAGGTTCATTTCATAATATATATGGTACTTACAACAATACTTTTGAGCAGTTACAAGAGTATATAGAAAACTATTCTTATATGCGAAAAATACTTAATGCAATATCAGAAAACAAACTTGTAGCAAAAGAAATTTGTTCAAATTATAATCTTTTCGGAAAATAATTAACAAAATGAGCGTAAGGAGATGACAATGTGAAACGTGGAAGAATCTATAATAAGATTTATACACCCGAATTATGGGAACAAGTCAACCCAGACAACAAGGCTCTGCTTGAAGATTTCTTAGCGGAGTATCGCCAGAGAAAGAAGGCTAAATCAACAATCGACGCTTATTTTCAAGATGGTAGGTATATACTGATTTATGTTTTACAACAACTCGGAAATCGCAGTCTCCTTGAGTTAAAGAAGAAAGATTTTCGTGGTATGAGTTTGTGGTTCTCAGAAGAAAAGCAAATGTCATCTGCGAGAGTTAATCGCTTGAAGGCAACTATTAATTCTATACTTACCTTTGCTGAAGAAGATGATGACTATGAATACGACAACAATCTTGCTAAGAAAGTCAAAGGACTCCCAAGAGAAAGAGTAAGAGACAATGACGATGACTTCTTCTTTACATTTGATGAGTTCATTAAAGTGAGAGATATACTCGTAGAGAAAGGCAGATTACAAGACGCTGTTCTGCTAAGTCTCGGTTTTGATTCTGCTGCCCGTAAGAATGAATTATATCAAGTGAAGAAGCAAGGTCTGACAGAGGGCAATAAGACAAATATAGTTGTCGGCAAACGCGGCAAGAAATTCCCTCTCGTTTATCTTGACGATACAAGAGATTTAATAGCAAAGTATCTTGAACAGCGTGGCGATGATGATATTGAATCATTATGGGTAAAGATTGTTGGAGATACTAAGACGGAGATTACAAAGGATTGCCTGTACAATAGAATGGTTTCTATCTCAAATATCTTTTCACAGGTTAGAGGTGAACCTTGTAATATCTTCTGTCATACAATGAGACATTCTCGTGCTGAGTGTTTGAAACAAGGAACAGACACAAGGCTTTTAGACGAGAATGGTAAACCAAAGGTGTTTACAATAGATCAAATTTCAAAAGCACTTCACCATAGTGATATATCAACTACACAAGGATATTTGATGAATCACGACGAAGAAGAAATCGACGAGATGTTTGGTCTTGTTTAAACCCACATTTTATTAGAAATCTACAATTTATAATTCCTCCTATTATGCCCCGATTGTCGGGGCTTTTGTGTTGTCCGACTGCAATGATGTTGGACGGCGCACCAATTTGAATTAAAGGAGTGGCGATATGCCAAAATTAAGTGTTATTATACCTTGCTTCAAAGCAAGAGAGACAATTGCAAAAACATTACATTCTATCGCCATGCAGAGCATTGCTGGCGATATAGAGATACTTGTAGTAAACGACGCAGATGACATCAATTACTCGGATATATTACGCAAGTTTAATGACTTGAATATTGTATACGTACAACGCGACCATAACGGTGGGGGTGGAGCTGCCAGAAACTCAGGAATTAGATATGCAACAGCCGACTATATAACTTTTATTGATTCCGACGATCAGTTCACAAGCCCAATCACCTTAGAAATTATGTATAACAAAATCAAGTCTGAGAAGGTTGATATGCTCGCAGGAGACTTTGAAAGCGAAATGCGGCAGGACAACGGGATTGCCATTAAGAAAATTGAGAAGTCGCCAGTTTGGTGTCACAACAAATATTATAGGCGACAATTCTTGATTGATAACAATTTGTTTTTCAACGAGAAGCTTCGCATAAATGAGGATATGGAGTTTCACCAGTTACTCATTGATGTGGGTGGCAAGGTGGCATATGTGCCGTTTTGTGGCTATATGTGGCGAGACAACGCAAAGAGCGTGACACATGAAAGCCCTTATAAAAACAAGAAGCAGTTTGTGGTGGCTTCGGCTGAGTATATCTGTGACTGCGAAAAGCGTGGCATGGGCGGTGAAAAGGTTGTGCGTCGTATTTTGCAAAATTTGGTGATGGTGTATTACTATTATCAAATCGTACTGGATGACACGCCTGAGAATAAGGACGATTATCTGGCGGCTTGCAGAGAGTATTGGAAACTGGCTGATAAGTATACAGCAAATGTAAGCGACGAGGAAATCACGAGAGTATTTTTGCCGATAATGAAGCAACAGTGCAGTTTGATACCGAGCGTGACATTTATGGAATTTTTAAATGAGATTAGAACATGATTTAAAGGAGTGAGTGGAGTGCCAGCAAGAGGTTCAAAACAAGCCTTGGAGAAAAAGGCAAAGCCTAAATATCGCAAAATAGATACAACTACTTTGCCACCTCTGTACAAATGCTCTTGCTGTGGCAAGATTGTTCAAGAACCAGAGGGGAAGTTTTTTAAGGTTATACAAAATTCTTTATATAACGGCAATGATGGATTTAGCAATATATGTACTTATTGCTGTGATGATTTCTTTGCCAGAATGAGAGAGAAGTACCAAGACGAAAAAATTGCGCTTCTTGTAACTTGCGGAGAAATGGGATGGTTTTTCTCCGAAAAGACATATATGCAAATGAAAGAAAAAAATACTGGCGATATTAGATTGGGTGACTATATTAAGAGACTTAATCTATCACAGAATAAAAATCTCACATTTGTGGATTATGTTATGTCAAGTATTAATAGCGAGCAGTTTTTACGCTCAAAACAAGAAGCTGATGATATGATGGAAGAAAACTGGACAGATGAAGAACGAAAGAATGTGGACACTGTTATAGAAGTTATAGGTTACGATCCGTTTGCTGGCTATCAATCAAGCGATAGACGTTATCTCTTTGGCGAACTTGTAAAATATTTAGACGATGAAGAAGTTGTTGATGATAATTATAAGTTATCGCAAATTATTCAGATTGTAAATAACAATAATCAGATAAGACAATATGATTTGCTTATTGCGCAGTTGAAGCCTTTAACCGATAGTAAAGATATTCAGGTCTTAAACGAGATGAAAGGAAAACTTGTGCAATCGAATGATAAGATTGCAAAGGAGAATGAAATTTCAGTAAAGAACAGGTCTAACAAAGATATAGGCAAGTCTACATTGACATATCTTATGCGTGACCTTAGAGAGAAGGATTTTGACAGAGCAGAAGCCGATTACTACGACCAACTCAAATCGGCAGGTACAAGGTGGGCGGCGGAAGTTTCAATGAACGCCATACAGAAAAATACATTCTTTGATGAGAATGATATGCGTGAGATTAACGACATAAAGCGGCAAATGGTTGTTGAACTTCAAGAAAAAGTTGACGACCTCATGGAAGAAAAGAGGCAACTGCTTGTCGAGATACAAAAGCTAAAGAACGGTGATGGCAATGAAGAAACGTAAAATCATTCTTACGCCAATAAAACGAAAGATATGCGAGTTAGACGCTGAGTCTATTGCATATTATAGGCGCAACGTCTGCATTGCTTGTGAAGATTTATTGGGCATTAAATTAGTCGACGCACAGAAATGGATATTACAAAGCACATGGAACGCATCTCATAGCGTGTGGTGTTGCTGTCGTAACTTTGGAAAATCATTTTTAGGCGCGATACTTATGATTTTAAAGGCTATTCTCTATGAAAACCAAGCGATATACATAGTATCATCTGTCGGAGATCAGGCAAAAGAAACGTTTTCAAAGCTCGAAGAAATCGTTACACGTATGGGTAAAACCGCTGCTTCTATACGTTCTTTAAAGGATATAGTTGAGAAAGAGACTAAGAAATCAGCAACCAACAAAAGTGGATTTAGTCATAATCCAGCAGGATATGAGGTTGAATTTTATAATGGTAGTTCAATTCAGACCTTAAATAGTAAGCCAAATTCTGCGAGAAGTCGACGCGCCAGCTTGGTTTTTTTTGATGAGAGTGCCTTTTGCTCAGATGAATTGATTACAGTTTGTGAAGCCTTTGCTTTGCAGAATAGCGATTTTAGCACATCTACTGAAGAAAATTATAATCCAGAAGCAGAACATAGAAAAGTGCCTACGCAATTAGTCTATGCTTCTTCACAAGACCAAATGGATAAATTATTTTACAAGCATTATAAAAACTTTGCAAAGCGTATGATTGCCGGAGATAGAGATTATTTTGTTTGTGACATGATTTGCGATGTTGCAATTCAGACCTATATGAATGGTGAACCTTATGCTCCTTTGTTAACAAGAGACAAGGTTGAAGCAGCTCTTAAAAGCAATAAAGATAAGGCTTTGAGAGAATACTTTAATCAGCCCACTATGGACGGTGGAAGTAGTCAAATTGTCAAGTGGGACACTATTCGCAGAAATGAAAATTTTCATTTACCTACTTTACATTGGAAACCTAACAGTAAAATAGCTATAGCTTTCGATCCTGCGCGTACCGCAGATAACTCTATTATTGGCGTTATGAATATTTACCAAGATAAAGAGTTGGGTTGGTGTGGTGATATTATCAACTGCGTGAACATGATTGATAATGCCACTAAACAAAAATATAAACTTGATTCTAACAGACAATTAGACGAGTTGCGCAAACTTGTCAATCTTTATAACGGTCAAAATCCCGATTATGAATTTCTGGACATCTTGGAAATTGATAGTGGTGCTGGCGGTGGTGGTGTTAGTGCTTATGCCGACGGATTGCTTAACGACTATTCGGATAAGTTTGGCAAAACTCACAGAGGATTTATTGATAAAACAAATGAGTTGTATCAAACCTATGTTAGCCGATACCCTAATGCTTGCGACAAACTGCGCCTTATAAGTCCTAAGAAATATCGTACCCAGATGGTTGAAGAAATGATTGAGCTTATGGATTTAGGGGCAATCAAGTTCCCGTATGAATATTCAGGGCAAGACTTTATAAAAGTTATCGAAGGCATAGACAATGATGGCAACGAGATATGGGTAAACCATGAGTTGTCGGACGATGAAAAAATGGCATTAATACAAATTGACCTTATGAAAAATGAGGTTACTTCAATTCATAAAACTGAAAATGCGGAAAGGACAACGGTTAATTATGCTTTGTCAAAAGAGAAAGAAAACCGTATGCACGATGACCGCTTCTACGTTTTAATCATGTTAGCTCATAGACTATATGAATTAAGGCGTGGCAATATTATAAACAAGCCGAAGCCAGTCGAAGAAGAACTCTGTTTCTTTGGTCGTGCGGCTAAATCCTATAAATAGAAAGGACGGTGAACTATGGAAGATATTCAGGAATTTTATAACTTGCAACGCTTTGCGAAATTGCGTTCCGACATACTGCTTGATCTCAAACAGAACATGGACGAAGTTTCAGTATTTCTTAGACGCTATCCACGCAAGGTAATCCTCGGCGCACTGTCCGATCCTACCAGTCCCCGAAACCAAGAGATTCTGCGGGACATAAGCCGTTTCTATTTTGCGGTCAGTCCACACTATCGCAGAGAACTCATAATGCTGTCAACCATATTGACAAACAATTATGTTATACGGGCGATTGAAAACGTCAAGACACTTGATAAGGATAAATTTGAGGAGCAGTATATTAACTACGCCATCAAATGTAATCGTTTCAAGTTCAAGGACATCAATCCACAGATAATGCTACGAGTGCTTGTGGACGGCATTTATTACGGGCTTATGATTGAGAATAAGCGCAGTTTCTTCTTGAAGCCACTGATGCACAAATACTGCCGGCTTGCCGCAGTTGAAAACGGCGTATGGCGATTTGCGTTTGACCTTAGTTACTTCAATGATAAGAAAACCAAGCTCCTACTCCCCTCTCATGGTTCTGAGTTTGTAAAGGCTTATACCGCATATAAGGGTGATAAGGAAAAGGGTATTGAGGGTGACAAAACTCTTAGGTGGTTCATTCCCAAAAATCAGATTTGCATTAAGTTTGACGAGGAATACCCATTTATAATGCCTCCGTTTATTGGTTGCTTTAAGGCAATTATTGACCTTGAAACTTATCAAGAGATTAAGAAAGACGGTGCAATACTTGACAACTACAAGTTAATTAACTATACGGTTGAAACCGATACTGACGGCAATCCTGCATTGTCCTACGAGCAAATAGAACGCTACTACCGCCAAATCGCTGGCGCAGTCCCAGAGGGCATTGGTATAGCAGTCAATCCGTTTAAGGCAGAGAGCATTACTCTTAAAGATACACAGAACTCCGCAAACGATTATACGGAAGATGCTACAAGAACATTGTTTGATAATATGGGTTCATCTCCACTACTGTTTGGCGTGGGTGCAAATCCGACTTACAAGGTTATTGAGCTTTCACTTATAGTAGATGCAACCATGATGATGAAGTTACTTCGTCAAATTGAGCGAGTGTTCAATGTCAAGTATCAGCGTGAAATGTCGCTTCATGAGGATTATCTGTTTGAGATTTATTTCTTAGATCAGTACAGTTTCAATAAAGATGAAGTTGCAAATCGTATGCAAAAGGCGGCAATGTATGGCGTTCCGTCTAAACTGCTTTATGCGGCAGCACTCGGTCAAGAACCTATTGATGCTTATACGGCAAGTTACCTTGAAAACGAAGTGCTTGGTTGCGGTGTGGATATTTATAATAGACCACTTATAAGTAGCAATACTTTGAGTAACGGTGAGGTTGGTAGACCAGAGACAGACACTCCGTCCGAGAATACGGAGTTAAATATTTCTAATAACGATGACTACAAGTGAGGTGGGTATCGTGAACAAATTTATAACGGTAGTTGAGCCTAAAGCGCAGGAAGAACTGGTAGCTTTAGGCTTTACTTATACAAAAACAGAGATTGGCGGTAAAACGGTTTATGCTTTTGCCGACACAGCAGAGTTGCAGAAGTTTCTCACTGAGAGATACAGCGACGAGGAATGGCATTATATGCGAAGCAACAAACTGTTCTTCTGAGTTTTGAGAGAAAACAAAGGAAAGGAGGTAAAAGCAATGGAGAAGTTTAATGTTAATGCTTGCACTAAGTTTTCTGTGATAGAAGAACTTAATAGCGAATTTACTCTTGTTAAGGTTTATGTAATGGGTTGTGGTAAGAATCGCAATATGTCTTATATAGCCAAAGACAGAGTAGAGGAAAAGTTAAACACTCTTAATTACGTTCCAGTCGTAGGGCATCTGTTCAAGGATGATGACGGCAATTATAGGCTTGGCGGACACGATTGTGCATTTGACGAAAATTATAATATCGTTTCACTTTGCACTCCGTTTGGCGTAGTAATGGAAAATTCGTTTGGTTGGGAAACTATTAATGAATATGGCACTGATGTTGAATATCTTACGGCAAATGCTGTGCTTTGGACGGGAAGATATCCTGATTTAAAAGAAGCGATATATTCTGATGATGTGTATTTTAATCAGTCAATGGAACTTAATGTTTCTCAGTATCGTCCGTTAGATTCGGATTCAAATTATATTGAATTGCTTGAATTTTCATTTGACGCTCTTTGTCTTTTGAACAAATCGGATAAACCAGAAGAAAACGTAGAGCCGTGTTTCTTGTCAGCTCGTGTTGAACCTGTAAACTTTAATGCAGATGAGTTTACAGCTAAATTTGAAGAACTCAAGACAGCTATGAACAAATGCTTTAATTCACAGAAAGAAGGTGGAGAATTGGAGAACAACAACATTACAAATGAACCTGTAGCGACAGTTGAGCCTGTTACTGAACCAGAGCCTACATATTCAATTTCGGATTTTCAGCTTACCGCAAATGAGAAATGGGAAAAGATTGGTAGTGCAGTTAGGGGATTAAATAAGGTTACAGACTCTTTTGATGTTTGGTACTATCTTGAAGATTTCGATGATAATTATGCTTACATTGAGAGATATGTTTACAACTACGCTGAAGATACTTGTGAAAGAAAGTATGGTAGGGTTGCTTATAGTATTGGTGAAAACGAGGCTACTATCAATTCAGAATTTGAGGAAATGCGAGTTATGTGGCTCACTATTGAAGAAGCCGATACTGTAGAAGAAGCAAGAAATAACTATTCTGCTGTACAGGCACAGGTTGCAGAACTTACACAGAGCGTTGAAGCTCTTACGCCCTACAAGCTTGCGGCTGAAAAGGCAGAGAGAGAAAATGCTGAAAACGATGTATTTGCAAAGTATGATTCTCGCATAGGCGAAATGGCTGAATATGTAGAACTCAAGACAAAGGCTGGCGAGTATTCTATCGCAGACCTTGAAAGAGAATGTCTTATCCTTGTTGGCAAGTTTGCCATGACAGAGACAAAGACAGCAGAAGTAGAGCCTGAAACAGAGGCTACAATCACATTTGCACTTGACGAAACACCTGAATCAAAGTTTGTAAATCGTTACGGCAATGTGTACGAAGATTATAAAACAAGATAACGAAAGGAAGGTAAAAATATGGCACACGGAATTTTTAGAAGTGACAATTGCACTTATACACACGATCCTGCGAAGATCAGAACAATTGAAACATATGGTGAAATCGACAACGGCGCTCCTATCACACTTGGCGCACTCGCTACAACTGGCAAGTATGCTGGCAAAAGAGAAGTATTTACAACTTCTGCTGCAACAGGTGCAGAAGCAACTGCTGTTTTTGTAGTTGCAACTCCTGAGCTTGACTATGAAAAGTATACACTTGGCGAATTTTCAAACGCTTCTGGTGCAATCGGCAGAGCAGTAGCAATGGAAAAGTATGACATTTTCTCAGTAACATCTGAGGTTCTTTCTGCTATTCCTACAACTACAAATAAGTATATCGCTGCTGGCAACGGCACGTGGACTGTATCAAGCGCAAGCACAAAAGCTTTTGCACAGTTCCTCAATTCTGACGTTCAGGACGGCGTAACATTCTACGGATTTGAAGTCCTCTAATCAAGACAAGAAAGGTGGTAATAATATGAGTAAGGATTTAAGACAGCTTGCTATCGACGTTTACAACGGCGTTGATGTAACGTTTGAGAACGGCGAAACTGGCGAAGATATGATTCGCAACGCACTCTGCAAGGCTTTTAACGGCGCAAACCTTAATGACACTAAAGCAGTAAGAAACGCTCTTGCCTATAACAAGGTTGACTTCGAGATTATCAATGAGCTTATTGATGTAGCTCTCGATCTTTCAGCACAGGAGAACTCTGAAATCTGGAACTTTGTTGATTTCAAGTCTGCTGCACTTGGCGACAAGAATAAGTTTACAGTAGAAGGTAGCGATCTTCTTCATGTTGACGTAATCACACACGGTACTCAGGGTGTTCGCAGACAGCGTATGCTTGGCAGAGAGTTCTCAGTAAAGACAACTACTAAGGCTATCAAGATTTACGAAGAAATGGTACGTCTTGCTGCTAACCGCATTAACTGGGCTAAGTTTGTTGAAAAGATCGGCAAGTCATTTGACAATGATAGATTCAACGCAGTAGTTACTGCATTCAACGGCATTACCGCTTCTGGCAATTATTCTAAGGGTTCTGCTGGTACAACTTTCAGTGAGAGTAGCATGATCGACCTTCTCACAACTGTTGAGAATGATGGCAATACACCTAAGATTTTCGGTTCACTTCAGGCTCTCCGCAACCTCACTACTTCTATGGCTGGTGACGAGGTAAGAAGAGACTACTACAACTTCGGCTATATGGGCAAGTTCAACGGCTACGATACATTCCGTATCTCTGGCAAGAACGTTCCTACTGACAAGATTTTCGTAATCGGCTCTGACGATAAGTTTATCAAGATGTTCGATGAGGGCGATACTCTCACAATCGCACACAACTTCACAGAGACAGCCGACAAGACACAGGAACTCATGATTGAGCGCACTTACGGTGTTGAAGTTATCATGGCTGGCAAGGTTGGCGTATACCAGCTTTAATTTTAAGGAATAAAAGGAGATTAACATATGGAAAGAATAACTATTAGCGATGATTATATCGTTCCTGTAAAGTCTAATTTTGATGGTACTCTTACATTTAGCGATAATGGCTGGAATGAAAAGTGGTATCACATTGGCGATGTCGTAGATATGCCATGGAGTGGTGTCAAGGATATCCGAAAATACGGGAGAAAGTCTTTCGAGAAGAATTGGCTTATCCTCGAATCCACGAAGGACTATACAGCAAGTCAGCTTTACGAAGCTCTTGGTGTGTCTGAATATTATCCTGACGCTGATAAATTTAAGGATGTTGAAGTTCTTATATCTATGAAGCCAAAGGAAATTGCTGACTACCTTAAAGGAATGAGTGCGGATTATCGCAGTACATTCACTTCATATGCGAAAAGATTGTATCAGGACGGTGATTCACGCATGGATTCCAAAGCAAAAATCGCCACTCTTGAAAAAGTTCTTGATGTCGATTTTAACGAGGTGTAAATATGGCAACAGACTACAGCGTTGTGTATGAGAGTTTTCTCGGCAAAATCACCGACTCTGATCTGGCTGATATGACCGAGGAAGCTGCGAATAGCGTTATGTCTGATTTGCTCAAACAAGCTGTTGTGAAATTCAGCGAATCTTGTAAAAAGGATTTGCATACAGTAACAACGTCGGGCTGGGAGGATGATCTTGACGATTACGAAATAGACATCCTCTCAGAGCTGATGGTTGAGGCATGGTATAAGCCGCATCTCAACTTTACTGAGCTGTTGCGTAATAAACTTAGCACAAAGGATTTTACAACATTCTCTCCTGCTAATCTTCAAAAGGAAAATCGTGAGTCATATGAGTTGGCTCATAGCAGAGCAAGGTCTATGATTAACGAGTATTCCTTTAGGATGAACAACATAGGAGAGATGAGATGAGCAAAGATGTAAGGGTGCCCTTAAGGGCATTAGACGGCTATTTGCAAAATCTGATTGACAAGGTGTTTAAGATATTGCCAATGAAAGAAGAACAATGCAGTACGCTCCCATCGTATTTGCGTAGTTTGGAGAGTGAGCTTGTGGGTTGCTATAAGTTGTGGGATGAACTCGCAGACGAGCCACAATTCTTCGCTCTCATAAATGTTGTCAATTTTCTTGCTGTTGAAGAATGTGACGTTGCTGTTTGTAAGCGGGAAGTCTTTAAGGCGATACACCTTGTAGAAAGCGTAAAAAAGAATATTAGAGAGGAGGGATGAAGTGGCGAGTTTTGATGCTTATGTGGCAAGAGTTAATCAGCGTGGCGATACTGAGCGTGAGCGTACTCTTTATTATCAAAAGCGTTATCTCAAAAATCTTGCTGTTAATTCCCTCTCTTGTAAATCGTGTTTAGTAAACGGCATGAACCAAAGTCTTGTCATTGACGATGGCACACTTCCCTACTACAAAGATGTAAAAAGTTTGCCTGACGAATATTTTAATGCTGGCGATCTGGTTGAATGGGCTGGCTCAATGTGGCTTATAGTTTCGTGTGACTGGGATAAAGAAGTATACACTTATGGTAAGATGCAACAGTGCAATTATTTGCTCAAATGGCAGAATAAAGATGCTGAAGTAATTGAGCGTTGGGCTGTTGTACTCAGCGCCTCTAAATATAACAACGGCGAAAAATATAATAATATCATTGTTGTGGGTTCTAACCAGTTGATGATTTATTTACCAATAGACGAGGAAACTATGAAATTGAAATCCGACAAGCGACTTATGGTTGACTTTAATACGGAATCGCCAAAATGTTATGACATTACACGTACTGATACTGTTACTATGGGCTACGATGGAGTTGCCGAGCCAAGATATGATGGTAAGGGTTGTATTCTTTTAGTTCTTACTGAAACAGAAATCAATCCCGATGTTGACAGAATCGACTTGATGCTTTGCAATTACGTTGATCCATCAGATGTGCCGCAGCCTACTTCTCCCATCCTCATACATTATAGTGGCAACCCCGAAATGCGTATCGGTGGTCGTAAGACCTTTACGGCGGAGACTGAGAATGAAGTTGTGTTCTCTCTCATTAATTCCGCATTGTTGAACGGCAAGCTGACAATGGAGCAGACTGGCAACAAATGCGTTGTCAAGTGTGCTAATGACTCGGCTTTAGTTGGGGCAACTTTTAAGGTAGAAGTCGCAGGTGGCGGTGCAAGAAGCGTGTTGCTTGTTGACGTAATTGGGGCGGTTTAAGGAGGTGCTAATGCGTGGCTAAATCGAAATGTATACGACAATTCAAAAACAAGATTATGGCAGAACTGTCTCAGGACGATGAGATTATCAATGCATTAGGACTTAATCCTGACGAAGATCCAGATGATCTTGTATGGCATAGGCTATTCCCTCATTATTTTATTCCTCAAACAGAGGAAAGTGTGCGTAGTTATATCCTCGTCGAGATTGATATTCCCGAAAGGCGCACACGTTACGGAAGTAGCGAAAGTAACATTTGGGTTCACCCGACAATTGTGTTCTATGTGCTTACTCATCAAGAGGATATGCGCATGAATATGGCTGGCGAAAGCGGAACTCGTATGGACTACCTTGCGGAGCTTATCGAGGATAAGTATGAGGGCAGACAAGACTTTGGTGTCGGTACGCTTCAGTTAAAGTCGGACACGGCAGGTAGCATTAATAATACCTATAGATTCAGACAACTCGTTTTCGAGGCAGTGGATGCTGTAGGCGTTTGTGGGTGATTAGATGTTTGCGATTGACGAAGCTCGCTTACTTACGGGAAAACCATTTGATATAGGTGTTGGCATTACGCTTTATCAGCCTACGGTTGAAGAAGTGCTTAATGCCGAGGACGAATATCTTAGGGCGCTTAGTTCCTTCACATCAGAACCATTTGATATGCCGTACTATTTAGATCAGATGGGTATAGATTTTGAAAAAATAAAGCCGTTTAAACTTTTTTGCATATTGGTTACTTCAACCCCTTTAAGCAGTTCTAAACTGTTGTTTGGCGACTTGGATTTTGAGAAATTCAAACCCGCAATGCAGGGCGAAGATTTGATACTGGTTCACGAAAACGGGGCTATTATTGATTCGCATACAAGGGAGAGATTGGCTGATTGCGTAAGGCGAATGAACGGTTTGCCTAAAAATAATCTGACATCATGTGAGAATAAGTTTACGCATGATTTGATGATACGACAGCAAAAGAAGAACATCGACAGAGCACAGAGAAAAGTTGAATTGTTTGGCGAAAATTCTCAATATGCGGCACTCGTTTCTTCTTTGGCGGCGGAATGGCATAGCTATGATGCTGTGCTCAAATTAAAGATTGGTCAGTTCAATGACGCAATCATTCGTTTAGGTTATAAACAAAACGCTGATAATCTGAATCGTGGTTTGTATGCGGGTACGATTTCGTACAAGAATATAAACAAAAAGGATTTGGATTGGATGCGACCTATTAAAACTAAAATACTTTAAGAAAGGTGGTAAAATATGATAAATAGTATTGCTATTAAGCAGATTATCGGCGCATGGGGCTTCCGTGGAGATGACACGTTGGCGTGGATGTGCAGCAATGTCGAGAATCTTCAGATTACTCAGGACGGGGAGACAACAGAGAAACGTGATGCTAACGGATCTGTTATCTTTACTGTTAACAAAAATAAATCTTGTCAAGTTAGTTTCGATTCATCTGTGTTAGACCTTTCTCTTGTAGCGGCACTTAATGGCGTTAAAAAGGAGGACGCGTCAAGTGATGCTCCTATTAGAGTGCCTTATATTGAAAGATTTACTCTCAAGGCTGCTGATGTAACAGCCGGTTATGTTACACTCAGCAAGATTCCTGTTGCTGAAACAGGCGGAACATATAAGATTTCATTCCATACTTTGACAACAGATGGTTCTCTTGACAAAAACTATTCTCAGGTTTCATCCGCTGCAACAACTACTAAGTTCTATTATGACTCAACACATCATAGGGTTTACTTCCCTACCGATGCTACTGTATTTAAGGCTGGCACTAAGATTGAGATTATCTATGAATATTCTGTAACATCTGGTGTTAGAGTCGCAAATGCGGCTGACAAATTCCCCGATTCATCTAAGGTTAGATTCCTTGTGCTTGCAGTAGACCTCTGTAATGACAGCGTGGTCAGAGCACTCTGGTTAACTTGCCCCTCGGCAAAGCCACAGACAGGCAATACAATCGGCTTTAATCTTGAGGACACTATCAGCATTACTCTCGATCTTTGCTATTCATATTGTCAGGAAGATAAATCTTTCTACGAAATCTCAGTGGCAGACGAAGATTTTGCATGGCATAACTGATTATGAGTAGAATGACAGAGTGTTGGGTTTGTGGGGCATTGCATGAGTATTGCCCCACTTGTAGTCGAACCCATGGATGGAAATATGTAGCTGACACCATAGAACATTATATGGTGCATGTGACTATCGAAGAATATCGTAGTGGCGTATTTACAAAGGAACAGGCTATCGAAGCATTTGCTGAAAAGTGTGGAGTTCACGCTAATGATGACCTATCTTGGATGCTACCTAACGTAGAAAAATGTGTTCGTGAAATAATCGGTGAAAAAAATAAAACAAGCAAGATCACAAAGAAATCTAAATTATTTGAATGATAGAAAGGGGGGTAAGTAACTTTTACAGAAACTTACCCCTATTTTTTATAAAACCTCTTGACAACTTGCGAAATTAGTGATATAATATAATTAGAATAAGATTGGGATATTTTTATGTCTTATCAAAATAACTAATGAGAATGAAAAGAGGTTTATATGGAAGAAAAGAGAGAATATTGCGTTTATAAGCACACATCAAAAATTGATGGACGGGCATACGTTGGCATAACAAGAGTCGGAGTTGAAAATCGTTGGCGTAATGGTGGAATCGGATATAAGAACCAAAAATATTTCTGGCATTACGTGAAGAAACACGGGTGGGATAGCCTTGAACATGAGGTGCTATTTGATAATCTTACCGAAGAAGAAGCTACAACGATGGAGAGGGAGTTAATTGCCAAATGGGATTTAACAAATAGAAACAAAGGTTTCAATCTCGACTTAGGCGGCTCAACCAATAATCATTTTTGGAAGGGTGTTTATTGTATTGAAACAGACAAAGAATATGAAGGTACAAGAATAGCTGAAAGAGAAACAGGATTCCAGCTTCAACTATATGTGCTTGCTGTTCTGGAAAACGTAGTTTTGCGGGGAAAGATGATAATGGAAATCCATTGCATTGGGTTTATTCTGATGAGAAGAATCTTGTTTCTCAAAGGCTCGAAGAAATAGAAAATAAACGCACAAAAAATGCTATGAGTGTTTATAACATTGATGGCAATTTAATTGCTCATTATGATACGCCAAAAGATGCAGCTAATCAAACTGGTAGAGGTATTACAAATATTAGAAGTGATTGTCTACGTCCGCATCGTTACCAAGATGGAAAAATATGGATTTATGATAGAGATTTTAGCGAAGAAGAACTTCAGCGTCGTATTGAGATTGCTACGGAAAGTTATCCTTGGGAAAAGAAAGTTTATCAGTATTCCATGTTAGGCGAGTTTGTAGCGGAATACGATACTGCGATACAAGCACAAGAGGTCGCGGGGGTAAACAACAGTGATATCGGAATGGCGTGTAAGGGTAAGTACGGCCCTGTTGGAGGATATATCTGGCGTTATGAAAGAGTTAACTTAACAATAGATGAATTAAAAGATATTTGGTCTGTCTCCAAGTATAAACCAGTTGTTCAATATGATAACGAAATGAATATTGTAGCCGAATACAACAGTTTGGAAGAAATAGGTTTTAAATGCCCTAACTATTCAAGTCGCACTGTTAGTGCTTGTTGTCATAGAAGATTTGACTTTGCCTATGGGTACGTTTGGCGTTTTAAAGGCGAGACACAAGATCAGTATAATGCAGACAAGGAATACTATAAAAACAAGAAGCCATCACCTAAAGGTAATAAGATAGCTCAGTATACACCTGACGGACAGCTTGTCAAAGTGTTTGATAGTTTTGCCGACGTAGAAAAGGACGGTTGGGGCAGAAACATGGTTTCGCTCTGCTGTCGTGGAAAGAAAGACATCTACAGAGGCTACATTTGGAAATGCGCAGAATAATTTACAGCGCACCTTCGGGTGTGCTTTTTTATAGGAGGAATTATGAAAAAATGTATGTCGATAGATCAGTCAACTTCCGCAACAGGAGTCGGCTTTTTTATTAATGGCAATCTTGAAGATTATTGCCTAATAAAACCCAAAATGAGTAAACGGGCTGATGAGTTGTGGGTGGAAGAAGAACTCCATCTTATCAGTATTATTATGCCCGAATCTGAGTATGGCACTACCCTACTCCGCATAACAGCGATAACAGATCAGCTTGAAAAGTTGATTGAACAATTCAAGCCTGACGAGATATGGTTTGAAGAAATATTTGAAAATGCAAATCCGAAGGGCTTCAGGTCACTTGCGAGACTTCAAGGCTTCATAGCTCACATTGCCCACAAACACAACATCAAATATACCATTGTAGCGGAATCGAAATGGATAACGGCATGGGGTAAATATGGCAGGGGCGTGAAACGAGCAGAACGCAAGGAAGATATAAAACAGAAAGTAAATGATTATTACAATCTTGATATAAAGATAGATGATATATCCGACGCTATTGCCATTGGGCGATATGCAGTCGAATCTCAAATCGACTAACGTGCCTATATCATTACGGGCATAAGCACGAAAGTCGCAATTCTAATTATAAAGGAGATTTAATTATGGCAAACATTATTGAAATCACTGACAAGAACCCACTCGTCAATAAGACGGTGCGACTTGGCAAAGTGGCAGTAACAGTAAAAGGCTATCTCAGTGCAGACACTTACGCTGAAATAGCCAATACAATTGCAAATTCTTCGTTTGACGAGACGGGCACATATCGTCCCGAATACCGTGAGATAGCTCGTCGCTATGTTGTGCTGAAGTACATGACAGACCTCGACTTGGGCGAGATGGACACAAGTGAAGTATTTAAGGTTACGCAGTCTGGCGCATGGTACAACACTATTATCAACGAGGTGAATAAACTCCCGGTATGGGCAGAACTTGAGCAGTCTGTGGACGAAATCATCAACTATAAGTTACTCACTCGCAAGACCTCATTCGATGACCTGTGTGAAACCCTCTCCGCATTTGCAGAGAAAATGGGTGACACAAAGTCGCTTGATGAGATCGCTGAAAAACTCACAAACCTTGATGATAAGGCTGTGGTTGAGACTATTGTAAACAAGTAAGAGTTTCTAAGGCATCCCCATTGTATTATATCACAAGAAAACAAATTTGTCAAGTATTTTTGAAAGGTGGTGAAAACATGGCTTCGATTAAAGAACAATTAATGCGGATAGCTGCAAAAAAAGGCAAAACATCAACGGGTATAACTATTGAACAAACCTTAATGGAGGCTGTGGACTACCTTTATATGTGTATACAAAGAGAAATTGACAATATGTACGAAAGTTACACCCCTAAAATATATGAACGCAGACCTTACCATGATGGGTTGCGCTCTGCCTTGTATGTAGAAGATTTTTTAGATGCTCGTATCGTGGGCAATTCTATTCAAATATCTCTTAAATTTAGTTCTAATGTATGGGCATGGAACTTCAATAAGACACATAAAAGTCCAGTCAACATTTTAATGCTAAATGGTTGGAAGTGGAAAGATTATAATGGCGAAGAAGATAGATTTAGGAGATTTGACGGTTATGATTACATAACCAAAGGAATCGACAATTTTAATAAGAATAATAAGTGGGGTTTAATAATTAATGCTCCGATTATAGATAATACAAGTTGGTATTAAGGAAGTGTGGTGAGAATGAATGGCAGATGACAACAGAATAGAAATAGTGGCGAGTCTCAATTATAAAGTTTCAGAAGCGTCTATAATTGGAGACTTGAAAAAGATACAAGATACATTCAATAACGCTGGCGGATTAAAAATTGGTTGTACTATAAATAGTGATTCTTTAAAAACAATACAATCACAGCTTGGCAAATTGTCGCAAGGCGTTACCTTTAATGTAGGTAACACAAATCTTGAAGGATTAAATAATTCGATAAGGCAAACTGCTGATACAGTTAATGGCGCTAATCAAAGGGTTCAACAGTTAGTAAATAGTCTTGCGGATTTGGATGCTAAGTATTCTAATCCACTAAAGGCTGTAATAGATACAGAGGGATTTGTTAAAGCTGAAGAAACCATGCGGAAATTAAAAGCTCAATTATCTGATTTGGGCGAAGTTTCTGTTCAGGGTTTTTACGGTGACACTAACGGTGTAAATAAGCTTGAAAAAATGGTTGCCACTGTTAAATCAGCTTATGGAGAATTAAGAACTCTAACCTTTGAACTTGGGGATAATGATCTCTTTAGATTTATTAGTGGCAAGTTTGATAATGACGGTATTCGCAAGCAAACCGAAGAAATAACTAAGTTTGTAGATCAGTATACATCAAAGCTCAATTCTTTAAAGGCAAAAGTCGGAGAGAATTTCGCTCCTAATATATCTGCAACCATTGGTGAGGATATCAACAAAACAATTGTCACATTTGACAGTTTTGAAAAGAAGTTAGCAGAACTGAAAAGTGGCAAAGGTAGTATTGAGGAGCTTCGTGCTGAGTTTGTCGCTCTCGATGGAACGGTATCAAATTTAGGTTCTCTGTTGCGTGGTGGCGATTCGTCGCTCAATCAGTTTACTAATGCTACTATTAAAGCAAGAAACTTTGCTAACGACTTAAAGGCTTTAGAAGTTGAATTTGAGAATCTTAGCACAGTTACTAAGGGTGACAAACTGTTCAGTTCTCTTGCAGACGCAGAACAAAAACTTGTTAATTTGCAGAACATTCAGAAAAATGAGGGTTACACCGAAAACTGGATAAAGCAATATCAAGAATTGAGTGTTGCAATCAAACAAGCAACAGAAGATGTTAAATTAGCAAAGAAACTTGAACAGCAAGATGCTTCGTCTGCCACCAAAAAGCAAGCTGATGCATTAAGAGAGGTTGCTTCTGCGTACAAAGAGATTAATCAGTACACAAAAACTCTTTACTCTACTTCTGCGACTGACGTTGAGAAAGGGCTTGCAGGTGCTCATCGTGGCAATCAATATGCTCTTATCGAGCAAATCAAGCAACGCCTTGAATCAGAAGGGCTTCTTGATGACGTATTAAAGCAGGAAATTCAGAATTATGAGGCAATAGCCAAAGAGATTGAATTAATTGCTAAGTCAAGACGAGATGCAACACAGGCTCACAGAGAAGAAGTTGAAGCAGAAAAGGCGAAAAAACAAAATCTGCAAGATGTCAACAAGCTAATAAACGACAACATTAAATCTCTTGAAAAGTTCAACAATAGCACTGTTGCCAAAAATAACGCAAGCAATCCTACTGTTGTAAGCCAAACTGGATTAAATGCGGATTTGATTAATCAGTTGCGTGGCTTGCAAGAGTCTTTGGCAAATGATAAGTCGCCTGAGAATATCGCAAGAATAACCGCAAGGATGAATGAACTTGGTGGCTCTTTGAGAGATGCTAAGTTTAATAGTGAAGCTTTAGATCAAAGTTTAAGAGATGAATCATCTGTTGCAAAGCTTAATGCAAACATAAGCAAACTTACAAATCAAATGGATATCTTTGCCAATACTAATCGCAAAGCTACAGAATCTCTGCGACTTATGCGTGATGGCGAGACTACTTTTGTAGCAAAATGGCAAGAATTGACGGCTGCTATTCATAGTGGCAATTTGAGTGCAGAAGATTTAAGACGATTATCTGATGAATTTCGTGTATTCCGTGGCGAGGCAGATGCGGCTGGGTTGACAGTTAGTCGTTTCTTTCAGAGTATGCAGTCTCAGCTTCGTATGGTTCTTCAGCGTTGGATATCTTTGTATGCTGTAATCGGCTATATCCGCAAAATGATAGATAATGTCAAAGAACTTGACAATGCTATGACTAACTTGCGGAGAGTTACGAATGAAACCGATGCTGGTTATCAAAGGTTTTTAGAAGATGCCAATAAACTGGCACGACAGATGAAAACCACAACAGCAAGTCTTGTGGAAATGAGCTACCAGTGGAGCAAACTTGGCTATGAAATGAACGAGGCATTAGAGCTGTCTAAGGCATCTACAATCTTTATACGAGTTGCTGACGTTGGACAGGATCAAGCTTTGAGCAATCTTGTTACGTCTTTAAAGGCGTTTAGACTTAGGGCAAGTCAAACTATGGATGTAGTTGATAAACTCGATAAATTGAATAACGAATATGCTGTAAGTGCATCTGGTTTAGGTCAGGGTCTTGAACGTTCTGCTTCGGCTATGGCAATGACTGGAAATACTCTTGAAGAAACTTTGGCTATGCTAACGGGTGCTGGTGAAATAACTCAGAATCTTGAAAATACGGGAAATGCCCTTCGCATAATTTCTTTGAGGTTGCAAAACATGAAGGGTAAATTAGAAGAATTGGGAGAACCAGTAGATGATCTTATGGAGGTTAGCAAGGTTCAAACCCAAATTCTTAATCTTACGCATAACCAAGTTGATATCATAGATCAAAATACAGGAGAATTTAGAAACACTTATCAGATATTAGAAGATATCGCAAAGGTGTGGGATTCTCTTAATTCTCAAAGCCGCAGCTCATTGTTGGAAATAATTGCTGGTAAGAATAGAGCTAATGTTGGTTCTGCTCTCATACAGGCATTTCAGTCTGGGCAAATCCAATCTGCCTTTGAGGATGCTCAGAGCGCTGCTGGAACAGCAACCGAAGAATATAATAGAATGATGCAGGGTATTCAAGCCCAGCTTGATGCATTTAAGGGTGCTTTCCAAGAGTTTTCAAACGCTTTTATTAATTCCGATTTTCTTAAAGGTTTAGTAAAATTCGGAACTCAATTTATTCAGCTTCTCACTACAGCTACGGATAAGGTTGGTAGTTTGGTTGTTGTTCTGACCCCTCTGTTAATGTACTTTGGTGCTAAAACAAGAACCAATATATTTACCGCCATTATAAATGGTTTCAAAGGCTTGATTGCGGCTGAGGCTGGCGCTATAACCGCAACAGGTGCATTAAGCACAGCAGTCAAAGTCTTGGGAGGTGCCTTGTCGGGTCTTGCGATTGGGGCAATAATTGCTGGTATTTCGTATTTAGCCGATAAGCTTATTGTAACTGCTGCTGAAACAGAAGAATCTATAAGGGAAGCAACAAGTGCAGTTGGTGATTTAGCAAAAGCAACAGAAGAACTTGAAAAGTCGCAAGCTGATATAGAGAATATAGCGCAAAGCTATTCAAAAATTGCAACTACGGTTGGAGATGTGAATGAAAGAAAGACACAACTGTTGGAATTGCAAGGACAACTCACGGACAAATTCAAAGAAGAAGCAAATGGAATTGACCTTGTTAATGGCAAATACTCCGACCAAATCAGGCAATTACAGAAATTAGAGGAAGAACAACGTAAACAGTATGAACTTGAAAATGCTGACAAAATTGCAAGAGCAAGACGTTTAGCCAATTTACGAGTTGACGATATTTATGAAGCTCAGGCAAGTGCTGCAGAAAACGGATATGTTAGATATAGCCGTGACGATGATAAAAAGGGTGAAAGAGCCTTATTTACTATTCGTGATATAGACGAAAGAGTTGCGAGACTGACAACTACGATTGATGGAGCTTACGCAAGTTTGCAAGGCACTTTCGACGCTAAAGGAATATATCTTAGTGGAACTCTTGAAGATGCACGAAATCAATTAAAACAAATTATTGATAATTACAGCAAACTCAGCGACGTTGATAGTGAAACTCTTTCAAAATTAACGCAAAGATATAAGGAACTTAACGATGCGCTTAATGAAATAAAGGAAGTTGCTCCATACATAGAAAATATAGAAACAAAACCTCTCTTTACTGGGATGTTTGATGGGGTTGCTGATGAGGTTAATCAATTTGCATCAGATATATCTATGCAGCCATTTTATGATAAGCTTGATGAAGCACAAGAGAAACTTCGTCAATTAGCTACGCCCGACGGACTTACTATAAGTGAATATGACACTCTTTATCATGATGTTCAAAATCTTGAGCGTGAATTGTATAAAATGGCTGGCGATAGTGAATCCTCAAAACAGAAGGTTACTGATTTGTTTGGTGCTTTTAAGCAGGGTGTAGCTGAGAACGGTGACAATCTGAAAAAATTTGTAGAGCAATTTAATACAACCCTTGAAGAATCGTTTAAAGAAGTTTCTGAAGTAGTCACTGGCGTACAAGATGCTCTTTCTAAATTGGCTGACGGTGAAGGTCTATCTCATTCTGAGGCGTGGAAATTATTAAAGGCTGACACTGATGGATATTTACAGTCCATAAAATTAGTGAATGGCGAGTATTATCTTTCTCAAAAAGAGCTTTTGAAATTCAAGGATGCTAAAATAAAGGCATCAATAGAAGATTTAAAAGCTTCTAATGAGCAATATAAGCAAGATCAACAAACTCAATTGGCGAGATTGGAAGGACAAAAAGAAGAACTGAAACTCGCAATGAAAATGTTGAATTTGAAGGCATCTCAAGGTTTGGCTACTCAAAAAGAAATACAAAATATAAACATATTGAAGATTGCGATTTCAGAAACAGAGAGCACCATCAAACGCTTAGGAGATTTATGGAGCAGAAACAATCTTCTCATAGATGAATTATCTCAAAATCTTGGTGAAGCAAGAACAGTGTCTCTTGCCGTAGAAACAGACCTCAACAATGCAGTCAAGCAGTTTGAAGCAGAAGTAGATGCAATTGACAACACAATCGATTCTCTCAACGACCGCAAGGAAGTTCTGCAAGATGAAAAGAGTATACTACAAGATCAGCTCGACGCTCTCAACGAGCAAAAGAAAACCATTGAGGATACTCTCGCCACTTATGATAGAGTTGGTGAAGCAGTTGATGAGCTTGTAAAAGCGCAAGTTGATGGTATACAGGCGCAGATAGATGCCCTCGAAGAAGAACGCAAGTCAATTGAGGATTACTACGAGGAACAGCTTGACGCACTTAAAGAGCAGAACGAAGAACGTGACGACGCTATTGAAAAAGAAGAAGCACTTGCAAATCTCGCAAATGCTCAGAATCAGAAAAAGAGGGTTTACTCATCCGACCGTGGTTGGGACTACGAGGCATCCAAGGCTGACATTTTAAAGGCTCAGAATGAACTTGCAAAGATAGCGAACAATGAGCAGATAAAAATGTTGGAGAATGAGCGTGATGCCAAACTTGCTGGTTACGATGACCGCAAGAAGGAATACGAGACTCAGATTAAAGAGTATGAGGATTACGCTTCAAAGTACACAAGCATTTCTAACGACATTAAGATTGCTGAAAACGAATTGCTTGCAGCACAAATACTCGGCTCTGATTGGCGTGAAAAGATTAAGCAAAAAGATGAAAGTCTGCTTACCAATTATAGGGCGCAGTACACAAGCTTCAATGAACAGCTCAACAATCTTACCAACAACGAGATTGCAACTTTACAGGCTTCGATTGATGCTAAGGATGAGGAAATCAAAAAGATTGACGACGAAATAGCTGCATATAACAAGTACAAGAAGTCTGTGGAGAAGAGTCTTAACGAGGCAAAAACAGCCCTTGAAAATTACAAGAACTCCATGAATGATGCTAAAACGGAGATTACAAATGCGTTGGGCGTGGTGGAACGTGAAACTCAGGATAAGAACAGTAAGATAATTAGTTATAATAAAGCAATGGCGAAATCTGTTGAGTATGCCAAAGACCGAATGAATCATGCTAAAACGGAGATTGCAAATGCGTTGGGCGTGGTGGAACGTGAAACTCAGGATAAGAACAGTAAGATAATTAGTCATAATGGAGCAATGGCGAAATCTATTGAGTATGCCAAAGACCGAATGAATCATGCTAAAACGGAGATTGCAAATGCGTTGGGCGTGGTGGAACGTGAAACTCAGGATAAGAACAGTAAGATAATTAGTTATAATGGAGCAATGGCGAAATCTGTTGAGGATGCCAAAGACCGAATGAATGATGCTAAGGCAGGAATCATAAGTGCATCTAACGAGATGGAGAATAGCGCATACAACAATGCGGTAAAGATGCAACAGTGGATGAAAGATACAGAAAATGTCACTTGGGAGAATCACAACAAGATTATTCGGTGGTATTCCGAAATTGGTGATGCAGCAGAAAAATTGCAAAACAGGCTTCGTGAAAGCCCAACTGGTTTTGGTATTGTAAACAGTGCATGGGACGCTCGCCTTGCAGGTTATGCTGACGGAGGCGTTAATACTTCTACAGGCATTGCTATGCTTCACGGAACTAAGCAGAAGGGCGAAGTCATCTTTAACGCAAGTGATAGCAAAAAGCTGTATGATATGATTCATGGCACTCCGAATTTGCTTGCCGATGTTGCAAAACAAGCTAATAAGATAGCTGGCTTCAGTCCTGTTAATAACAACAATAACACAAATAGTGTTAGCGTTTCAATCGGACAAATTGTGGCAAATAATCCGCAAGAGTTTACACGAGGTCTTGACAGAGAACTTGACCAATACTTTAGACGCAAACTCACAGAGAGTTACGTTCAGTAATACGCACTCCCCTACATTTTTTCTGGGTTTGGAACTCAGTTCATTTGCCAAAAAAATTTGTAGGGGAGATTTTTATAAGGAAAGTAGGTGAATAAATGCTCCAATATCCAACAAATGTTTATCCCGACGGTGCGACTTTTGATGCGCTGTTGCAAAACGATGACAACAAGATCAAGTTCACCTTTAACGGCGACTATTATACAGGCGTACTTTATAAGATTTACAATTATGACACTGGCGAGTTTATCAAAAACGGTGAAATGCTTCTTCAATGCCGTAGACCTCAAGGTTTTAATGGCGATGATATAGAGAGTGACGCTGGGCTTTTTGGTTATGCAGAGCACAACCCATTGGCAAATGGTGGAAACTACGTGTTTCAACTTCAATTTGTTCAATTTACACAGGACGGCTCAGCACCGTTATTCGATATGTTTGCTTTAAGAGGCAATGTTCAAGAAGATTATGATTCCACCACTGATTATGTTGTTGTAAAAACCAACATTCCAAATATTTATGAGTGGGACACATTTTCAACTGATGGCGCTCGTCGTCCTTCTCCTTCTGAGTGGGGTGGCAATGCTGGAATAATGCAAATTGTCATTAACGGAGAAAAAAGAGAGATTGTCGCCTACAATCCAACAAATGGTCATTTGATGATAGACCCGAATACTCCTTTTACTAACCCGATATCTGCGGGAGACAAGTATCAAATATACGCAAATTACATCGTTACCCAGCCTTATTACTTTCAGTGTCGCTCAACTCCGAGTGTTGATTTAAATATAGACTTTTCTGATGTGGGAACGGTTGGTGATATGGGAATCAAGTTCCATGTAACAGGCACTTACTCGCAGTCGGAAGGTTCTCTCATAAACTATTACCGGTTAAAGCTTCAATGGAATTGGGATTTGCAAGACAACTTAGTACCATGGAGAGACTTGGACGAGACAGAGAAAATCTATTCACAAAAGATCGAATATGATTTCTTTGACGATTTTATATTAAAATATAAAAGAATAGTCCGCGGTGAAATCGAAGAAGTTTCGGCTGAGGAGATGGGAGTTATTGCGTATAGGGCTGTTGCAGAAGTCGTAACAGCTAACGGTAAAACAATAACAGCTTATAGCAGTCCAATTTTTGATTATGATGATACAACAGACGTTCCGCAAACATGGATTCAAGCTGTCACTCCGATAGATACAGAAGCCCCTGATGTTTATTATCCCAAGAGCGTAGATGCTGCAATTCAGCTTAGAACCCACAATCTTAAACATATTGTAGAGATAACTGGCGGTATAGTCGATGGCGGTTCACTCCCAGAAGGAACTAAGTGCACATACTACAGGGAAAATCTTGACACTGGCGAAATCAGATTGCTTGAATCGGTAACGGATGCAACAGTACCAACAAGAGGTCATTTTAAGTATTATGAGATATTGCGATGGCTCTATGCGGGTGGAACTATTAGATATGTCAAGGGTATTAGTTCCGACGAGATAACTTTAGACGGCACTCAGATGAGAGGATGTTCAATTACAGAGCTGTTGCCATATGATGAAGCATATCAATGGGGTACAAGAAAAAGATATTATATAGGCGACCAGTGGAAGTTCGTGGGCGACATACAAGATACCACAATCACACAGAATATGGGCAAATATGCCCATGTCGGTTATGGCACATATCCGCAAATTACATCCACAAAGACCTGCTATTTATCTGGAACAATCTCTGCGATGAATGGCTATGTTGACTGCACAACTAAAAAATACACTGACACTATTGATTTGGTAAGAGCGTGGAGACAATTTGTTTCTCGCCAAGCTATCTATATGCTTAAAACGCAAAAGGGCGATGTACTTGTGGTCGGAGTAGTAGATAACCCGACTACAACATACAGTGAGAGTATCAAGGAAATACCCACGACATTTTCATTTAGTTGGGTAGAGTTGTGCGACATATCCGATATAAAGGTAGATTACAAGTCAAGCACACATCCAGACAAGCCAATATAAGAAAAGGGGTGAATAAATGGAATATTTCGATTTAAACACGAAGGCTTACCGCACAGCATTGAAGAATAACTCGATAATAAGATATCTCATCAAGATTGAGTTGCTGACCTATCACGAGACTGTAATCGGAGATATCACGAAAGACTTGCTCATAGATGTGCAAGGTCAAATAAACATCAACTACAAACAGATGACAAGGCGATCTTGTAGTCTAACGGTTGCAAACGTGGATAAGAAATATGTTCCAAGCCCTAACAATCCCATTTGGTATCAGCGCAAGTTTAAGCTGTGGATTGGCATAGAAGATAGCAACAAAGACATTTATTGGTGGTCGCAGGGCGTGTATTATGTCAGTTCTGCAACTGGTAATGCCCATACAATCTCAATTGAGGGAGTTGACAAGGGTGGTGCGCTTGACGGTACTTTGAAAATAAATATGGCAGAGGTACAATACGTTATCGAAGCTGGTAACAATATTTCGGACATTGTAAAAGATGCTCTCATGCTCAATATAGGCAACAATGAGGAAATTATGAACTCTGTTGCTTATGGTGCGGTAAACTTGTCTGTTGACCCGATACCGCCTCTGATTGACCCTCAATACAATGAGAAGAAAACAAAAGCGGATATATCGCTTGACTCCAATAACTACTTAGGTGATCTGCTTGTATCTATGGCAGATGGTTACGGTGCAGATATTTATTACGACACTCAGGGGCATCTGAGATTAGAGGCTTTGGCAGACGTATTCTACGTTGATGGTTACAGGCGCATGGGGCATCAGTGGGACTTTATCGACTTATCGGCTGACTTTTCGGAAGTTAATTATGAATATGCATTTGATGGCATTAACGCAGTAACAGTTTATACAAATCTGACTACGGATATTATTGCTCTTGCCAATGCACAGGAAGAAAACAAAACGGGTATTCCAGACACTGAGATTCCCGAAAGGGTTCAAAATATATCATATACAGCCTATAATACAAATCCGCAGTCTCCTCTCCAAATTGGAGCTATCGGCATAAGACGTATGCCAAATCAAGAGATTGATTATATAGATACTGACCAAAGCGACATGGAGATACGTTGTCAACAATATGCGGTTATGTTATTGCAAAAAGAGAGTTTAAAAGGTATGAACGTGTCGTTTAGTTGCCCTATTATCCCGCATTTAGATGTGAATAAAACTATTGGCTTGTCGGACGAATATCAAAATATTGATAACGGAACTTTTGTTGTTCAAAGTATCACAATACCATTGGGTGCGAATGCGATGAAAATATCTGCGACAAATGTCAATTGGTTGCCTGTAGATTTAGATATTGAAGAAAGTGGGGTGGGTTAATTGGATGCTATTAGTGAATATGTTGGTCAAATTGCAGAAAAGAAAATAGAAGAAAGTCAATGTATTATGGCTGTTCCTGCGAGAGTTGAAAAGGTTATGACCAACAATATGTGTCTGGTTAATCTTATCGCTAATGGAACTCAGTTTGTTGTGCCCAATTGGTCTGGTTGTGATGTGCAATCTGGCGATGAGGTGCGTTTATTTTATACGGGTTCAATAGTATCTGAAAGAACGGCATACATTGGAGCAGCAGCTTACATGACAAATAGACTATGGAGTTGTGTTAAAGGCAATTTTATAAAAGATGATGGATATAATACAAGAGAGATACCTCAAAGCGATGAAATAAATATATCAAGATATGGTTTTCGATCAACACATCCTCAAACAGTATTAGTAACCTTTAACGGAATGTTAGTGGGAAGAACTGGTATAGATAATGGCGTTGCTTATATTAAGATTTACATAGACAATAATGTGTATGATTTTAATTACAGTATAAGTGTACGTGCAGGTATGCTTTATTGCCCTGTAATATCACTTCCGTTTGATATCGAATTGGGGGATCATCTGGTGGAGGTTAAAATATCAGGGCTTGCAATACAGTCAGGGCAACATGTAAGTGCGGGTTGGTACACAGATGCTTGTTCATATGTTACAGGTCAGGGCTTGACAGCGGTGGAGGTGAACTAATGGATAAATTTTTTCTAAGGCAAATCGTGGCGGTTTGGGCTTTTGACAGTAGCAATGAGGCGGTCTGGAAGTGTCGCAATGTCAGCAAGCTTAAAATCACACAAGATGGAACTACTGTCCGCAAAAAAGATGCGCTTGGGGCAACGATATTTCAGATCATGACTGATAAAAGCGCAAGAATATCTTTTGAAGTTGCCGAGTGGGACTTCAATGTTCTTACAGGAGTTATGGGCGCAGAAGAACGCAAGCTTGACGGAAGTGATAACCCATATCTGATTGAGCCTATCCATGTTCCTCACGCCGAGATTCACACTTTGTCTGATGCCGACATTGAAAATGGCTATATTGTGCTTGAAAACGAGCCTCGCAAAAATCAATATGGCTTCTGCGAGATTGCGGTGCATCAGATAGATGGTGCAGACGCGATACTTGTTATCTTCCATCAAGGTCTGGCGGTAGACGAAACTGTATTCCGAGTTGATGGAGACAAACTTATGTTGCCCACAAACTTGGGGACTGGCGATATGATTGAGATTGTTTACGAGTACGATTCATACAGAGGCGTGGAGATTGTTAATAGCAGTCATACTATTCCTGAAACATGGAAGGTGCGCATACTGATGCTTGCTTCTCCCGTTTGCAATATCGACAAGATTTCGTCCATCTGGCTCACGGCACGAAACGCTACGCCAGACATAAACACCACACTGGATTTTAATGTAGAAGATAATATTCCTATTACTTTGGAATTGGGTCGCAGTTATTGCAGCGACGATAAATTATACGAGATCGTGACTGCTGGCGTTGATGGTGATGAACCACTTTATACTCACAACGGCGAAGTTTTGCAGTCTTACGACACACAAGTAATAACAACCTTGGAATAAAGAAAGGAGGTCGAGTATGGGAAGATTAAGTAGAGAGTTCCCAACGGCACAAGCCGTAGATGCTGCACTCAAAAGGGCAAACAAAGCCGAGGTTGATGTAATTGATCTTAATTCAAAAGTGTCAAGAAAAGTCGATCATTCTGAATATGCAACAGAAACACAGAATCTTCAAGAGCAAATTAATAATATAGTGGCAGAGGCATCGGAGAGTGGCGATGTATCATATGAGGTTGTCCAAGCAAGAGTGGACAATAATGGAGATAACCACGACACGCTCAAAGAACGACTTGATGTAGCAAACACTTTAATAACTATTGATAATGAACATATCTCTTACGGAGAGATACCGATACAATTAGTAGGATGGACGCTTGGCAGTATAGATGGTACAACAGGCGAAGCTGCATCAACTGTTAATCCTAAATTCGCAAGGACGACAGAATATTTGGAATTAGACACTGATACGGTTTATAGGTGTTATCCATATGTAAAATATGGTGTTCCTAATACGATTGAAATTAGCGCATATTTCTATGACGCATCTTACAATTATATATCAACCACTTCTGTAACAGGTGCTACGTTTAAAGCTGATGGAAAGTATGCTCGATTTGTTTGCTATTATAAGAACACACCTGTTAACTTAGACATTAGAGATGCAAGAATGATAAGGGTGGTTGTAGCTAATACTCAAAACAAGAAAAACAAAGAGTTTAAAAACGCCATCGATACTGTATTTAATACTGGATTATGTCGAGATCAGTTTAAGTGGGAGCATGGTTTAATCAATATGACAACGGGCGCTGATAACGCAAGCAAAAGCCGTGTATATGCTCGAACCATAGGCTTTTACTCTGCTATCGATGCTGAATATGTAGAGTTTGATTATTCGGCACATAACACTCCGTTGCAAGTTGCCAAACTTACTATTTACTATTATGATGACAATAAGAATTTCGTAAAGGCATCTGCGGTTGAGCATAGCAGAATGCAAATTGTTTATCCTTTTTATCGACTGGTGTATTATTATCAAGGCACTTCATCTGATGTTAATATCGAAGATGCCAAAAATACAGAAATAGTATATAAGTCGAATATAAAAGATACAAATTGCGAAGATCTTGTGAATTTCTTATTCGATTCTGGCGAATACAAATTTGATGATATCATATGGGAACACGGTTCAATCAATGCAACATCTGGACAAGATACTACAACTGTTCAATTAAGATACGCAAGAACTATTGGGTATTTAAAAACGCCTACGATTGCAGATGGTGCATATTTCACCGTTCCTGCCCCTGTTGTAAACACGACTCAAACTCCCGCTCTTTCAATCTATCGCTACGATGAAAACAAGAATTATATTGACACTAAGGGTGCCGATAATAGAAAACTTGTAGTGGATGCTCCTTATTTTAGACTTGTGTATTATTATAAAAACACTCCTGTTGATGTTGATTTAACAGATGCCGAGCTTACCTATTATACTTGTTCGCCAGATATGAAGGTTTCAAGCGAGGAAGTCTTACAATCAAGAGCAAATATTAAAGGAACTGTCCTTTCATCTTTAAGTGAGAGGTTGGAAAGCGATTATGATTTTCTACATTCCGCTACTTGTTATTTACAAAAAGGGCAGAACGCATTAGACTGTGGTACGTGGACTCATGGTTCAATTGATACAACCACGGGAAGGGATGGGGCTACTAATCTTAACTTTGCGAGAACAAGAGAATATATACCTTTGCAAGATGGAAAGATATATAATTGTTACCCTCCTTCACAAGATGTGGAAATAACTGCATACTTCTATAATGACGATCACGACTTCATTTCGGCAATGGCGATTAAAAATGCCACATTTAAAGCCGACGGAAGATATATGCGTTTAGTATGTTATTATTCAGGAGCAGCGGTTAATATTGAAATTAAGCTGGCGGAAACTACGATAATTACTGAGGATAATAATGTTGATTTATCTTTAAATCAAGCAGAACGAGACAGTAATACCATATTCGATACAGGCATCAAGAAAGATAGTTTTGCTTGGGAGCACGGCTTGATAGATATGTCTACTGGCGTAGATCGCTCCAATAGAGATAAAAAGTACGCAAGAACTATCGGATATTATTCTGCTAAAGATGCTGAATATGTCGAAATTGATTATTCGGTAGTAAAAAATACTACTCAAACTGCAAAATTGACTATATACTATTATGATGATGATAAAACATTTGTCAAAGCAGAGGCTGTAGAGCATGAACGTATTCAAATTATTTATCCATATTATCGTTTAGTATATTATTATTTTCAGACACCTACCTTTGTAGAAATAGAAGATGCTCAAACCACTGTACTTACTTATAAATCAGAAATTAAGAATTGGGAGCAGGAAAGACTTGTAAAATGTCTTTTTGAGGATGGCTTATTTACTTTTAATGATATTGTATGGAAATCTGGCCTTATAAATATGACAACTGGTGAGGATAACCCTACAATTAATTATAAATTTGCTAAGACCGTAGGTTACTTAAAAACTCCAGCTTTAGGTAAAGCAATACATTTTACAGTTCCTCCGGCAGTTGTAAATGCATCAGAAATACCTGCTCTTACAATTTATTATTATGATGAAAACAAAAATTTTGTGTCACAACAAGCAGCAGATAATCGTGATTTAATTATTTCGCATCCTTACTTCCGTCTTGTGTATTATTACAAGAATACTCCTGTCAATGCTGATTTGACTGATGCTGGACTTACTTATTATACATATACACCATCTATTAAAGTTCCAATATCACTTGAAACAGCTTTAACAAGAAACAAATATATTGCATTTGGTGACTCGATAACATGGGGACATCTTAGCGGCGATGGAACTGGAAGTGGAAGAGCAACAGACCCATATCCAAGTGTAGTTGGTAGAAGCTTAGGACTTGATGTTACATATGGAGCAAGAACCGGAAGTGGATGGGTTCATCCAAGTGGTACAACAACAGCCGTTACAATTGTTGATAGTACCGACTGCTCAGGTTATAATCTTGCTACTCTTGCATTTGGTACGAACGACTGGTATGGTAATATACCAATGGGTACGCTGTCTGATACAGGAACCACAACTATAATTGGTGCGATGAAGCATTGTGTAGAGAAAATATTATCAGATAATCCGTCAATATGTTTGATAATTATAACGCCAATTAATGCTAAAAATCTAAATGCGATTGATGGTGCTAAGACGAATCAGGGCAATTATCGTTATAATACACCAAATACTCAAGGTATAACTTTGGAAGAGATATGTGCTGCTGAAGTTCAGGTTGCTGAGTATTATGGTATACCTTGCATCGATAATTCAAAGGGTAGTATTGTAAACCGTCAGAACACAGCTAACGGAAGCATCTTCATTGATACATTACATCCGACAAATGATTTCTATAAAACTTTGGGACAGTATTATAGTGGCAGAATCGGAGAATATTTTAGAGGGTATGTTTCTGAATAATTGCAGATAAATATCTATTACAAGGAGAGATATGGCATTAGTGTCTCTCCTTGTTCTTAATATAAGAAAGGAGGCTAATATGGCTGAGACTTTACGAAAATACGGCGCAAAATACAATGTGACTTTTTGCACATTTTGCGGACTCAGCACTGACACCAAGCCTACGGGCGTATATGAGGGTATAAATATAGCCAACGGTTCTGAGTTTATAGAAATGGACACGGACAAAAAATATTCTTACGACGCTGAAAATCAGCAATGGATAGAGAGGTGATTGAATGGTAACACTTATCAAATATGGTGCATTGTCTGGTGGTGAAAAATATAATGTCAATGTGCTGAGTATTGACGGACTTTCTACCGATACAAAACCTACTGTGACTTATATAGAGTATGGTAGCGACGGCAGAGAAGTTGGCAGAATGGGCATACCTAACGGCTCTATCTTTACGGAAATTGACACGGGCGACACATATATGTATGATGTTGACGCTACTACTTGGCATAAAGTTAAGCCCGAAGGTGGTATTATTCTCGTAGGTGAAACAACTACCGCTTTGACGGACGGTGCAACAACTAATCCAATTGTGATTGATGGACAGTCTTACACGGTACAGCCTAATGATGCTGTTATTTGTGGCAACAAGGAATTTTTGTATACAGGCGCAAGGTGGATTGAGTTTGGTGATGTGAGTGAAATCACAGACGTTATTGCTGGCATAGATCACACAGCAAACAATTACATTGAGATGAAGAACGGCGTAAGACTTTACATATCATCTACAGCACCTACAGGCAATATTCCTGACGGAAGTGTCGGAGTTGGGTGGTGAGATAAAACATGAATTTTAAACGATTCAGTACAAGCGATAATCAGTGGCATGATGTACCGTATTATGTGTGTAAAAACGGCGTATGGGTAGAGCAGAACACAGTATATGAGCGTGATAATGGCAAATGGATTCCTGCATCTTCTTGGCAGGAGTTCAGAGACTTAGTACGTTCAGGTGATGCCCCTGCTCTTTACCCTGTCGGTACTAAGCTGTATGAAAACTGGGGAGATGAAACATCAAATGCTTGGATAGTAGTTGATTATCCTAATGATAACAGATATATTGATTCTGACTTAGCAACACAGGGGTATACTAACCGTGTAATGCTAATGGAAGAAAAACTGAATTATCTGAGAGTATTCGATGCTAAAGAAGCTTGGTTATATGTTGAAACTGCTATTCCTGCTGGTACTTATAGATTTACAATTCCTGACTACGATTCCAGCTATGGTGGTAACAAGACATATATCTTTACTTCAACAGCTAATGTTCCTGTTGGTGGTCAGCTTACTCTTACATGGGCTTATAAAGCCAATCCGACAAAGGTACAGGGGTATAGTTCTTCAACATCCACAACAGCATTATTTGATGTAAATATTGCTGAATGGGATGGTACTACTGCTTGTATAGATTTAGGTACTATTAAACTTGCACAGAATGACCCTGATAGCACATATGGTAAACTCAATCACATTCATAGAGCAAAATACGGTTCTAACAACTATTATCAGTCAGGACTTAGACAGTGGCTTAATGCGGATGCTACTGCTGATAATTGGTGGTCACCTTCTAATATCTTTGACAGACCATATGATAATAGAAATACGGCAGGTAGATTAAATACTCTTAACAGTAATATGAAAGCAGTTCTTGCAACTCCTACTGTTAAGAGTATTACAAATAATCTATTTGAATATCCATCATTAGATGGCACAACATTTTCATTACAGACCGCTTATACAGTAAAGGACAAACTGTTCCTTGTAACACATACAGAAATTAATCTATCATCAACTCCTAATGTTGATTCTGTATTGGCTTATTATACAAATGCTCAGAATGCAGATAGAATTAAGTATAGGAAAGATAATGGAAATGCTTATTACTGGTGGCTGCGTACTCCTTACCCTACTCTCGCTCGCCATGTGCGCATCGTGCTCACGTCTGGTGCTCCGTTCTACGACAATGCTTCCAATACTTACGGTTCGGCGGCGGCTTGCATCATCCAGTAATCACGCCGCCCTCTGCGACCGTCAGGGAGCGGAATAAGGGGCGGCGAAACACACAACAGTAAGAAGGTGAAGTATATATGTCAGTACCATTACACAAACGTTCAGAAAACAAATTGGATGCATACGTCAAAACATTGGCTATGGTCAAATATACTATGCAGATGATTGAGAACGAAAAACTATTCCCAAAGAAAAGCCGTTGGAATCTTGCCAGTAAGATAGCTGATAATTGCCTTGATAGTCTTACAGAAATACGTCAGGCAAACAAGATACAGGCGAAAACTAAAGAACAAGCTAAATTCAGACTGAAACTGCAATTTGATGTGCTTCTACATTTTGATGCGTTATGGGGATTAATGACAGTGGCATATGAATCATATTGTATACCGTCAGATAAAATCGAGACATGGTGTAACCTTCTTCAAGATGCCGAGGACAAAGTAAGTGCTTGGCGAAGATATGATACAAAACGCTTTTCAGAAGAATTTAAAATCTGAACACGTTTTATATAGGTTAATCTTTGAAAAACAGCCAGTGGCTGCGTACTCCTAACCCTACTAACGCTAACAATGTACGCAACGTGAACACGTCTGGTGCTTTGAACAACAACAATGCTAACAATACTAACGGTTCGGCGGCGGATTACAGAAATAATGAACTTGGTCAGAACGAGTAACGAAAGTGAAAGTCGTACCATTTTTGCAAGGAAAGATTAACCTGTTTGGCAGAAATGCCAACAAAATTAACACTTGATGCGAGGTGTCTCTTACGAGATACTTCGCTATCCACAAGTGAGGAAGATGATAATATTGGAACAAGAATATCTTGACTTTAAAAATATGTATGAGGGATTGAAGAAGTGCTGTAAGAATGTAAGATGGAAAACATCTGTAACACAGTTTGAAATGAATGGTTTAAAGAATACTGCAAAGGCTTTAAGAGATATAAAGTCTGGCAAGTATAAGTTATCTGAGTATCAGAACTTTACCATTTATGAACCTAAGTTAAGGCATATAACAGCAACAAAAATCAGAGACAGGCAGATACAAAGAAGTGTGTGTGATACAACTCTATATGATTTACTTACAAAATCCTTTATACACTCCAATGGAGCTTGTCAGAAAGGCAAAGGAACTACATTTGTATTAAATGATTTTAAAAGACAATTGCAGAAGTATTACCGTAAACATGGCAATGATGGTTATTATCTAAAGTGTGACGTACATCATTTCTTTGAAAGTATCAATCACGATATATTAAAGGATAAACTTGCGGAACGCATTGACGATGAACATATCCTATATATGGTATACATGATAATTGATAGCTTTGGTGATAGAGGGCTTGGTTTAGGAAGTCAGGTCAGTCAATTATTAGCTTTATTCTATCTCGATGAGCTTGACCATATTATAAAGGAGAAATTACATATAAAGGTCTATACAAGATATATGGATGATTTTATATTGGTAAGCGAAAGTAAAGAACAATTAATTGAAGCTAAAGAGTATATAGAAGCATATCTCACAGGGATTGACCTTGAATTAAATAACAAAACTGTATTACAGAAGATAAAACACGGTATCATGTATCTGCATTGGAAATATAAAATTACTGATACAGGCAAAGTTCTTATGTTACCTGACAAGAAAAGATATACTAAACGTAGGCATAAAATTAAAAGACTTATAAAAGCATACAAAACAAATAAGATAACAAAAGAACATCTTCTGCAAATCATTAATTCTATGAAAGCACATTTAGCTAAAGGCAATGCTTATAAAGCTATAAAAGAGATTGATGATATGATTAATAAGGCAATTGAATAAAATTATATTTTTATGGATAGATTCGAGGAGCTTATGGATGAAGCTCCCGATGAAGCAACTCGTAAGAAATTTGAAAGACTCATGATGGAAATGAAGTAATTAAATAAGGGGTGGTGGTGCAACAGCCATCGCCCCCCTCAAATACGGAAATTCAGGTGACAAGATGATGTTACCTTTTATATAAAAAACTAAATGAAAGGAGTGATCGTATGAAAATGTTTTGGCAAAAACTTTGTAAGCTTATTGACGTAAAAAGTCTTATTAGTCTGCTATTTGCCGTTTGCTTGTCTATCTCTTATTTGATGGGCAAGGTAGAGGTAAAGGACTATCTTACGGTATGCACAATGGCATTCACATTCTTTTTTAGTTATCAAAACAATAAAACTGAGACAGGAAAACAAGGTGGAAAAGATGAATAGTGTAATAGAAAGGAGTAAATTATGAGCGTATATGTATTACCTTACAACTCAAAAGAGCAATTATCTCCACATCTTAACGCACAGGAATTACGGTGCAAATGTGGTGGAACACACAACATAACGGTCAACACTGATCTTATTGACAAGATTGAGAAGTTGATATCCACAATTGCTGCTATTAAAGGCGTTTCTGCTGACGAGGTGCATATCAATGTTAGCTCTGCAAATCGCTGTAAAATGCACGACGTTAACGTCGGGGGCAACGGGTTTGGAATGCACGCTTTGGGCAAAGCTATGGACTTTCAAATAACTTATGATAATCAAGCAATAGATGCCAGGCTCATAGCTTGCATAGCACAGGAAATCGGATTTACAGGCATTGGAAGAATTACATCATCTTATATTCATTGCGACGTAGGAACGCCCGAGAATCACGGCGGAATGAAATGGTTAGGCGACGAGATGGTTAAAGGTGGCACTTCGGGCAGTATCATTCGTGAACCACAAACATATTGGGATTACTATGGTTTGAAGCGTAGCGATTATTTCAAAGCTGAACCACTCGCAGAGGAAAGCCTTGAAAAACAATTGCAGACAGTTCTTAATAAAATGGGCGAAAATCTTGTGGTTGATGGAGTGATTGGCGAAAAGACACTTTCTGCCCTTAAAAAGCATAATGTTCAGAAAGGCGAAAAGGGAGAGTTTATAAAAGTTATCCAGAAAATTCTTAATGATAAAGGCTATGACGCAGGAACAGAAGATGGCATAGCTGGTGATAAGACTATTCAAGCTATTTGTAATGCAGCTTGGGATAGATTATACAACTAAAGAAAGGAGGCTTTTATGTTGACACCCGAAGATTTGGCTCAACTTGATAACATCTATGTCCGCAAGGACGACTGTAATGATCGCCACGCTGACACAGCAAGAGAAATCAGTGAACTCACCATTTCACAAGCTAAAATCAACACACGACTCGGTATGTTGATTAAAATTAATGCTGCTGAATTAGGCGCAGTTGGAACTGCGATAATCGCCGCAATAATGAAGCTTATCTTGAAGTGAGGTGATACTGATGTCCCCCGATTGCAAGGTATGCGAAAACCAAAAGTGGAAAGACCATTATATGATGACACAGCAAATATTTGACAAAGTATTAATAAGACTAACAATTGCATTCGTCCTCATATTCACTGTCATGGTAATATGCATCTTTGTGCTGGTCTGCACAGTAATCAGAACACAAAAATTCATTGACGGATTTGAATATGTCGAGGAAACCGAAATACAGATAGAACAGGATTGCGGCGGGCAAAATGTCGTGATGCTGCCAGATGGAAAAGAGGTAAGAACTAATGGGGCAGAAATACACGGAGAAGAAGAAACGTTATTGGAGAAAGAAAACAACAAGAGCAACACAATCAACGTCTACAAGTGATAGTTTATGGCAGAAGATAAAGAAAATATTCACCAAAAAATAATTATGGGGTGCGTATTAGGTCTTAATTGACTTGGTACGCACCCTATTTTTTTCGTCTTATAAATCCTCTAACAGTCTGACAGCCTGTGCCTTCTGCTCGTTGATAATATGCACGTATGTATTGTAAGTGAATGTTACGCTTGCATCGATATAAAAAACAAGTATCAGAGCATTGACCTTGAAAGCGCAAAGGTATGCCTGTTTGTAGATAGAATGATATTGCACCTATATAAAGCCACAAACCGCCTTTGTTAAATTTTTGAAAAGTCCCTAAACGGTAACTTCGCAGGCGTAGCCGCCCTTGATTGCTAAAACACGCTCCCACAAGCACCACAAGAGCCGAGAACGCCCTTGCAAGCAAACAGGGGTGTAATTACCCTTAAAACAATACAACGGCATTACAACGCATTTTAGACGGTATTTTAGCGATGTTTGGAGCAGGTAATATAATAACACTGAACTACCCTTTGTAAAGGGCTTCTTGCTTCAACGTCCTCGTAACCTCAGACTCCACAAGCGTAAATTCCGATAGTTCCTACCGTACTAATGGTATATTAGACTGCTAATAATCCTTGCTTTAAGA
>Ga0208198_1000287_pt1 | contig 59580 bp, 61 predicted proteins | sample AD_JPNTR2_MetaG_FD_184446 | JGI IMG/M metagenome (GOLD analysis project Ga0208198, IMG submission 184446) | Active sludge microbial communities of municipal wastewater-treating anaerobic digesters from Japan - AD_JPNTR2_MetaG (SPAdes) (version 2) | ecosystem: Engineered > Bioreactor > Anaerobic...
AACCACGCCAAACAACAATGTTGTGCCATTCGGTTTGAGTTACCTTTTTACCCGACTTATCGGTGTAGGTCTCATTGGTTGCCAAAGAGAAACGGGCAACAGTTGCTCCACCTTCAAGGTGACGAACCTCAGGGTCCTTGCCTACGTTTCCTACCAGGATTACTTTGTTTACTGACATCGTTACTAATTTTTGGTTAGGGTTTATAACTAACCCAATTTAAGTAAAAAAACGCACCTATGCAATTATTTTTTTGTTGAAAAATATTTTAGTGCAGGTTCAGCAGCCATGTATGCATCAATCACTCGTGGTAAAGAGTAATTGTTGACATTGTCAATTGGAACCCTTACGTACTCATCGGCAAGCACGTAGTTAGGTTTATCAACCTCAAGTATTAAAAAGGTAGCCCAGATAGTCCTATGGCTCAATATATGACGGACTGGCTGCGAGATATTCAACACTTTCACCTTGGAACCCGACAGGAAGCTTAGACTATTCAACATTTCAATCAACTCATCGGGTTTCAGTGCTGCCGAAGTTTCGTGCATTGGGAACTCATACAACGAGTGCCAAATATCCTTTTGCTCGCGCCTTTTTATATAGGTATACCCTTTGTGCTTTACCATGAAGTAGTAAAAAAACCGGTCAGTGGGCGGTTTCTTTTTACCCTTTACTGGTAGTGCAGCAATCAGGTTATTCTGGAATGCATAGCAGTAGTCGGCAAAGGGGCATTCTGGGCAGCGTGGCGATTTTGGGGTACACTGCAGCGCACCAAAATCAATCATGGCCTGGTTAAACCGCCCAGGTTCAGTACGGGAGATGAGTTCATTTGCCAATGCAAAAAACTCCTTTTTGCCGCTTGTGGAATCGATAGGTGTAAATATTCCAAAAATACGCGATAGTATTCGGTAAACATTTCCATCAACCGCAGGCACAGCCTCATCAAAGGCAAACGATGCAACAGCCGCAGCTGAGTAAGCACCTAACCCCTTAATCCTTAAAAGTTCACTATAACTTGTGGGCAAACTCCCATTGTACTTTTCCACAACCTGAATTGCGCCTGCTTTAAGATTTCGGGCTCGTGTATAGTAGCCAAGGCCCTGCCAAACCTTCATTACATCATCTATATGGGCATCGGCAAGCGACTGAATGGTTGGAAAACGCTCAATAAAGCGGTAGTAATACGAAATGCCCTGTACAACCCTAGTTTGCTGGAGTATTACCTCCGACACCCAAATATAGTAAGGGTTGGAAGTGTTACGCCACGGCAAATCGCGCGCATTTGCCATATACCACTTCAAAAGTATTGAACTAAAATCCATGCTATCAAATCAAAAGAAAAAAAAATCTTGTCAAAAATAACCTTAACCATTTTATATATCGATACAAAACATGTATATTTGCAATCCAAATTTGAAAGTAATTGTCTAATTCATTGATAACTAAAGATTTTCAAAAATGACAAAGGCTGATATCGTAAACGAGATTTCCAAGAGTACTGGAATCGAGAAAGTAGCAGTTCAGAAAACCGTTGAGGCTTTCATGGAAGCCGTAAAGGATTCCTTGGTAAAGGAAAAGAATGTTTACCTGCGTGGCTTCGGCAGCTTTATCGTTAAAAAGCGTGCTAAAAAAACCGCTCGTAACATCTCAAAGAACACCACCATCATTATTCCTGAGCACTTCATTCCTGCTTTTAAACCTTCAAAGTCGTTTGTAAACAAGGTTAAGAACCACGTAAAGAAATAGTTTAGTACTAACAATCAAAATTTACCACAATGCCAAGCGGAAAGAAGAGAAAAAGACACAAAATGGCAACCCACAAGCGTAAAAAACGTCTACGTAAGAATCGCCATAAAAAGAAAAATAGATAACCATTTGCTAATCAGCATGGTGACATAAGCAACCTAAAGTGCCTCAAGGTGCTTTAGGTTGCATTGTTTAATCGCTAACCACAAAATACACGTAAAAAGTGAATACCGAGTTAATCATCGATGTTCGTGAAACTGAAGTTGCGATTGCCCTGCTCGAAAACAAGCAGCTGGTGGAGCTCAACAAGGAGCGGAGCAACGTTCAGTTCTCGGTTGGCGACATCTATCTCGGTAAAGTAAAAAAAATTATGCCCGGGTTAAATGCAGCCTTTGTAGATGTGGGCTACGAAAAGGACGCATTCCTTCATTACCTCGACCTTGGGCCACAGTTTAAAACACTCCAGAAGTACGTTCAGGATCACTACTCGCGTAAAAACAAAACCATTCCCATCTCAAAGTACGGGATGTTGCCCGACATTGACAAGAGTGGGAAAATAACCGATGTGCTTAGCACCGGACAGCCGGTAATGGTGCAAATTGCCAAGGAGCCCATTTCAACCAAAGGGCCAAGGCTCACCTCTGAAATATCAATTGCCGGCCGGAATATCGTTCTTGTACCCTTTAACGATAAGGTTTCAATCTCGCAAAAAATTACTGCCCCCGAGGAGCGCAAGCGACTAAAAAGGCTAATGGAAAGTATTATTCCAAAGAATTTTGGGGTTATTGTCCGTACCGCCGCCGAGGGCAAAAAGGTTGCAGTTCTCGATGCAGAGCTGCGCAGCTTAATTAAAAGGTGGGAAATCACCGTTGAAAAACTTAAGAATCCGGGTTATCCGGTACTGCTTACCAGCGAAATTAAACGAACATCGGCTATCCTGAGGGATATGCTTAACGGATCGTTCAACAGCATTCATGTGAACGACGAGAACGTTTACGAAGAAATACGCGAGTACATTGAGAGCATTGCACCCGAAAAAGAAAAAATTGTAAAGCTTTACAACGGAAATGTGCCCATATTTGACCAGTTTGGTGTTGAAAAGCAAATTAAATCGCTATTTGGCCGGACGGTTTCAATTAAAAGCGGGGCATACCTCATTGTTGAGCATACTGAGGCGCTTCATGTGATTGATGTGAACAGCGGCAACCGCTCCAAATCGTCGAACGACCAGGAAACAAACGCCCTTGAGGTTAACCTGGCTGCTACCGACGAGATTGCCCGTCAACTCAGGCTTCGCGATATGGGCGGTATAATCGTTGTCGATTTCATCGACATGCATAGCAACGAGAACAAGCAAATGGTGTACGAGCGCATGAAGGAGCTCATGAGCCGCGACCGTGCCAAGCACAATATTCTGCCGCTAACAAAGTTTGGGCTTATGCAAATCACCCGCCAACGGGTTCGGCCTGAAATGCACATTGACACCAGCGAGAAATGTCCTGCTTGTAACGGAAGCGGAAAGGTTACCGCCACAATCCTGCTCGATGAGCAAATCGAGAACCAGCTATCGCTAATATGCGCAAGCAAAAAGTACCGCTCCGTTACCATTAAGCTACACCCTTACATTGCTGCTTACATCAAAAAGGGATTTCTTTCTAAACGAATTAAGTGGGCTTTAAGGTATAAATGCGCCATTAACCTATTACCCATGTCGTCGTACCATTTTCTGGAGTACCATTTCTTTGATAAGCACGATAACGAGATAGAACTTTAGCCAACCAAGTGGGGTGTCAAGGCATGACACCCTTTTTTTTATTTTAAAAACCACAACTATCCAACTAAAGTTTATAAGAATTAGTAAAATCCTTACTTAACATATCCCCAGTGAGGAAGGAAATTTTAGGGTTGTTTTTAAACAACTCTTCATCGCCTATGGCGAAACGTAATCCTATTACCACGAAGCAGTTAAACTGTTGTAAAAGTATAGAAAAGAAGGTACTTTAATTACCATGTGGAGGTTAAGGGTTTTTATGGGACAGTAGTGAATAAAAAACATTAAACATTTTTGTAACTTTGTTAAACATATTATTTAAAAAACTATTCTTTAACTAACTAATAATTAACATAATGAAGAAAGCATTAATGGTATTCATTCCACTCATGGCAATGTTTAAGATGGGTGATGCGCAGAACTTATCATTTGGGGCTGAATTAAGCTCAAATTTTCACTTAGAATCAATATTACCGGAAGTTGGATTAAAACTAAATGTACCGTTAAGTAAGCACAGCCAATTTGAAACCGGTTTATTTTACCAAATCAGGAAAAACGATGGCGCATTTAGTATTAACAACGATCTTTACATTTTTGATGTAAATGAATGGTACCTAGTTGTACCATTAATGTATAAATTCTCAAGCCAGATCATAAACCTATCATTTGGAATTAATTACAACTATTATGTAGGATGGGGTGTTGCTTCAGTTAGCGATGAAAATGTACAAATCAACAACTACAACAGAGAAGATACTTACCTTTTTGGCGTTTAGGGCGCACTATCAAAATCGTTAAGACTGAACAACCAATTTTCAATAGAACCTATTATTAAAGTCTCTGTAATGGTTTACCCATATAGCGATGTACTTGCAGGATTTGGTTTTGCTTTGGTTTACAACAAGATAGCCCAATAATAAAACTTGAGGAATAATTGGATTAAAAGCAGGGTGTCAGTAAAATACCGACACCCTTTTTTTATCCCATTTTTTTAAACTATTTGTCAAAAAATGAGTTGTAAGTAGTAATAATTTACTTGTAAATTTCAGGGTACGAACCAAAATTCAAAACTATGAAAAGAATATCATACATTTTAATGCTTAGCATATTAGCATTTGGAATGGCTGCATGCGAAGACGATGAGAGCGGCGACTACGACAACTCCGTTACCATAAGCGGAAGCGTTACCATTGATGGCAAAACCTACTCCAGCCCAACCTTTAACATGGGTACATCCATGGAGGTAGAAGGTTATACATACCTAACAAATAATCCTACTGCGCAAATCTACTACACAGCCATTTACCCAAAAACTGAGATGGTTGATGCTGGTAACGGGTTAATGGCGCACTACTATTTTGTGCTTGAGGATGACCAACCCGGTACTGCGAGTTTTACTGGCATGATCATGTTCCATAAAAACGACAGCTTTGTTTTTGGGCTTTGGTCACAGGATGTTGATGTAACAATTGACAAGATAGACCCCGTTGGCGGCTTTATTGAAGCTACCTACAATGGAACTTTCACCGATGAAGGGAACACACCAAAAACATATACCGTAACCGGGAAAATCAAGGCTAAAAGAGTATCACAACCAATTATTGATAAATAATAAAAAACCGGCAAATGCCGGTTTTTTTATTCCACCACTATCTCATCGGCAAAAAGCCATGTTGGTGAACCCGATGCCGGATGCCACTCAGGGCATGGGCCAGGATTATGGGCTACAAAACGCACGTAACGCGCCATGATATTATTTACTACAAAAGCATTAAACCTATAAACCAGCACAGGTTGACGTTTTATGTTTTCAGGACAATCCATTTGAGCGATTTGCTCAAAGGATATACTATCCGCTGAAACGAAAACATCTACCCGGTTTGGCAGGAATATCCATGAGAGAATGTTTTGTAAAAAACCTACTGAAAAATTTTTTATTGGTTGATTTGCGCCAAGGTCAATGGTAGCTACCATATCGTGCCCCTGAACGGCTTGCCATATGCCATCGTTATACTTGGGTGTTCCCAACCGGCCATCAACAAGAGCCTGCTTACTGCCTCCCAAATACTTTTCGGCAGGAACAAAACCAAGCTCTATGGGTTTACCTAAACTTTTCGATACCACAAATGATCGTTCAAAAACATCACCTACACGATTGCCATTGTTAAATGCAGCGGCCCTTAAGGTAGTTGACGAGGTTAACTCAATTGGTTTACAATAGCGTGTGCTATTCACGGTTGGTTCATCGCCATTTGTGGTGTATCGTATAGTAAGATTATCCTGCCCTTTAATAAGTTCAACGAAAATGGACTTTTTATCATCACCTATACTTGATTTAAACTCAACTGCCGATTGCTCAAAACCATAGGTTACACCCAATGCCTCTAATCGGTGATAATGGTTACGAACCCGGTTTAGAAACTCGTTGTAGTTGCGTTCCCGTGGATAAGTCCACAAAACCTCTGCAATGGCAAGTATACGTGGAAATACCTTTGAATCGACTGTTTCCTGAGGGGCATACTCAGTCCACATGTTGCACTCGCCACCAAGAACCAGCTGAATCTTTGCTGAATCGACCTGCGCGGGTACGGGGTCAAAGCTGTAAACCTTTTGCAGGTTGGTAACCTCAACGGGATAATCGAAGTAGCAATGGCTTGTTGGCGACACAATAACCGGTGCGTTGGCGCTTAGGGCTTTCGTAGCCCTATCGATACCACGCCATGCCTGAACCGTAGCATTGTGCGGCCTGCCCCCCTCCAGTATCTCATCCCAGCCAATAATGGTTTTGCCTTTGCCCTCCAAAAATTTTGCTATTTGGCTAATAAAGTAACGCTGTAATTCCTCGTAGTTGCTCAACCCCTCGCTTTTTAGCCTTGCTTTACATTTTGGGCAATTCTCCCAACGATACTTAGGCGCCTCATCGCCTCCAATGTGAATGTATGGCGAAGGGAAAAGTTCCACAACCTCAGTAAGAACGTCCTGCAAAAAGATGAAGGTAGAATCGTTCCCGGCACAGTAAATATCCTTAAAAACGCCCCAGTTGGTTTCAACCTTTAACGGTTCTCCCGTGCACGAAAGGTTGGGATAGGCCGCCAAAGCGGCTACTGAATGCCCGGGCATTTCAATTTCTGGGACAACCATCACATGGCGTTTTGCGGCGTATGAAACCACCTCGCGAATATCGTCCTGGGTGTAGAAACCCCCGTAAACCGTTCCATCGGCATTGGTTCGCCAAGCACCAATCTCGGTTAACCTTGGATACTTTTTTATCTCAATTCGCCAACCCTGGTCTTCGGTGAGGTGCCAGTGCAGAACGTTCATTTTATGGTATGCCAACAGGTCGATGTAACGCTTCACAAAATCCTTGGTCATAAAATGACGGCAACAGTCAAGATTAAGCCCCCGCCAAGGGAAGCGCGGCTTATCAATAACACTAAGACAAGGTACTATTACCGATTTTTGCCTAAAATCGTTTTTCTCGAAATTGGCAGGCATCAGCTGCCTGAGGGTTTGTATGGCATAGAAAAAGCCAGCAGACTCATTTGCTTTAATTACGATATGTTTGGGCCCAATACTTAACATGTACCCCTCAGCACCTAAACTATCGGGGCAACCGGTTCTAGTAAAAACGATGCTATTCGTGGAATCGACTCCCACTTCAGCATTAAAAGCACAGCCTACACCTTTCTGGTTCAGCAGCTCAACAAGGTAAATTGCATTATTGAAAGCAATGCTATCGGCGCTATCGGCTCTTACTAAAGTTTTGCTGTTAATAGTAAAATCGCCATCAACCTGTTTAATACTTACTGGCTTTGGTATAATGTTTACATCGCTATTCCTGCTGCACGACAGGAGCGCTGTAAGCGCTAGAGTTAACATCACCAATTTGCGCATGGCATAAACTTTTTACTTTATGGAAATTTCATCGATAAAAAGCCACGAGGGTTCGCCGGCACTCTCGTGCCACGAAGGCAGTGGGCCAAATGCCTTTGCAAACACTTTTACAAATCGGGCTTTTGTATCAACATTAACTGTAAAGTCCTTAATGGTAGGTCCCATCTGGTTTTCAGGTATATCGCTTTTAACAGTCCCAACCACAACAAAGTTTTGCCCATCGGTCGATACCGAAAAACTTACCTCGCGCGGCATCATTATCCAAGGACTTGCATCCTGAAGAAAACCTGCAGAAAGTTGCTTTACTGGCTTTACCTCACCCAAATCGACAATGGCCTCAAAATCCTGCCCCTGATAGCCTTGCCACCCGCCAATCCTAAAGTTCTTGCTTCCTCTCACCCCATCAACCAGGCCCAAATCGCCACCGGCCGTATAGAGTGAGCTGTATTTTGATTTGAGTTGAACATTAGCAATGCTGTTTACCTTTCTGAATACCCCTTCCAGAATGGCACTTGTTTGCCCATTGGGCAAAATAGCAAAGGTGCGAATCTTTTTGCTTTCTGTAAGGTTTATCTTATTGCCCTGAATCCAATTGGTTTGAGGCAGGGGTTTATCCACTGGCTCAACTGCGTAAAAAATTTGAGCATCGGGCTGAACCGAAACTATGGAAACTGTTAAGGTATCGGTAAATACATCAGATGCAGCAACCAAAAATGGCGCAATTGTTATTAGATTGTCATTAATTGATGTGCTAGGCAAATCAGCAGGCTGAGTACCCCAGGTATCGCTTGGTGTACTGGCCATGGTTAAAACCAACTCGCCACCAGCCATTATCTCGGCTTGGTCAATCCAACTCCTTGTAATGGGATTCCCGTTAAGCGTAGCTTTTTGAATGTAGATGTTTTGGTTGTTAAGATTTTCGGCTATCAACGTAAATTTTTTACCATTCTCAAGATTAATTGTGATTTTTGGGAATAGTGGTGAACCAATTGCATACTGGGTTGAACCGGGGCAGAGCGGATAAAAACCCATGGCGCTCATGATGTACCAAGCACTCATCTGACCGCAGTCCTCGTTGCCGCAGATACCATCGGGCTTGTGACTATACATCTCCTTCATAATCCGTTTAACAAGCTGTTGTGTTTTCCAGGGTTTACCCACATAGTTGTATAGGTATGCCATATGGTGGCTTGGCTCATTACCATGGGCGTATTGTCCTATTAACCCTGTTATATCAACCTGATTTCGACCGGCAAGCTGCGAGGGCGCATTAAAGAGCTCATCGAGTTTTGCCTCGAACTTATCCATTCCCCCATGCAATTTTATCAAACCCGTAACATCTTGTGGCACATAGAAGCTGTACTGCCAACTGTTGGCCTCAGTGAAATGCTGGTCAACCTCGGCAGGGTTGAATTTCTGCTTAAAACCTCCGTTTAGGCGTGGCCGCATTAAACGGGTATCGGGGTCGTATAGGTTTTTGTACGATTGCGCCCTCTTAATAAATGTGTTGTAATCATCATACTTCCCTAAACCTTTTGCCATTTGGGCAATACACCAATCGTCGTATGCGTACTCAAGTGTTTTCGATACCGACTCGTGCTCCATATCGCCAGGAATAAAACCATAACGTTTGTAGTACTGCAATCCAAAGTGATTAAGATTTGCGCTGTGCTTCATGGCCTGTAAGGCATACTCGGCATCAAAGCCACGTATACCCTTAATCCAAGCATCGGTAATTACCGAGACGGAGTGGTAGCCTATCATACAGTCGGTTTCGTTAGCTGCAAGCTCCCAAACCGGAAGCCTACCACCATAACGGAAGTGCGATAAGAACGTATTGATGTAATCGGATGTGCGTTTGGTATTAATAATGGTCATTAACGGATGCCATGCACGGTAGGTATCCCAGATGGAAAATACGGTGTAGGGTGTAAAACCATCGGCGTAACGAACATTACCATCCATGGTGCGGTACAATCCATTCACATCGGAAAAGATATTTGGAACAACCATGGCATGGTACATGGCTGTGTAAAAGGTGGTTAGCTCCTCGGGAGTACCCCCGTCAACCTGAATTTTTGATAATTCCTCGTTCCACTTATTGCGTGCTGCCTCTACAACGCCATCAAAATCCCAGCCGGGAACCTCGGCCTCAAGATTCTTGAGAGCGCCCTCCTCGCTAACAAAGGATATACCCACCTTTACCAGTAAAACTTTGTTTTTCAGCTTTGGGAACTGTACCCATGCTTTCAGCTTGGTTCCATGAACCTCAACCGTGCCATCCTCGTTATTAAGGGTATTCATTTCCCCGCTATCGTCGGTAAACTTGGGGCCCAATGCAAAGGGTTCTGAGAATCGGGCCACAAAGTAGATTTTTTGGTCTTTAGCCCAATGCGATGAACGGCGGTAGCCACGAATCTCGTTTTTCCCCGTAACCTTAAACCATGCCTCCAGCACCTTATCGCGGTGCGAAAGGTCAATGACCATGGCTGGTTCGTTTGGTTTGGTATAGGTGTACCTATGAAACCCAACCCTTGCTGTTGTAGTTAGCTCAGTCTTCACCTTGTATTTATCCAGGAATACCGAGTAGTAGCCAGCCTTTGCCTGCTCATTCTTTTTGTTAAATGGCGATGAGTACTTGCTATTCTCAAAAATGGGCGATTTCCCGGTAACTGGTGCAAACAGAATATCACCATAGTCCGATGCACCGGTACCGCTCAGGTGTGTGTGCGAAAATCCGTAAATAACCCTATCGGAGTAGTGGTAACCTGAACATCCATCCCAGCCCGTTAAGCGGGTATCGGGGCTTAGCTGCACCATTCCAAAGGGAACCGTAGCCCCGGGGTAAGTGTGGCCGTGAAAATCGGTGCCAATGAAAGGGTTTACATAATCGGCAGGGCCTTTCTGCGCCCAAAGGCTTACAGCCTGCATAAGTACCGTTACTAATGCCAGTGGTTTCATACTATTTAGGTTTATGATTTATTCCGATGTTTACCTTTTTATCTCTCTTATTCGTTGAACCATACCCATACCCAGAATATCCTTATGGGGCGACCTAGTGAAGTAGTAAACGCTCTCAAAGCGCGTTTCATTATCGATGCTAACAGTTAATTTCAGGTAGATATCGTTGCGTACAACTAGTTCATTGGCAAACGGTATTCTACCAACCTCAACAGCAACATTAGGTTGTAAAGTCAAGTTCCGGTTAAATTGATTTAATTCATTTCCATTGATGTCAAAAACTTTAGCGGAAATGCTTGCCTGTATGGGCTTTATACTATCGGATACGGCTTTTACCACAACCAATGTATCTTCCAAATGGGCACCAGCAATAACAGGTTTATAGAGATTTTGCACGTAATACTGAACCCGTTTCCACCTCTCAGCATAGTCGATACCTGACCACGATACCACAGGCCAGCAGTCGTTCAGCTGCCAGTACAGCGTACCCATGCAGTAGGGCGATGCCAACCTATGCGCCTCAATGGCGTGCGCATAACCCTGAGCCTGAACCAATTGACTATAATCGATCCACTCCAGCAAATCGTTGGGTTTAAGCCCCTCGCGTTCCATGTACTCGTTTATGGTTTGATAGCCTACCGGATGTTTCTGGTGGCAAAGCATTTGCGCCGAGTCGGGCAGATTATTCCGGTCGTTAAACATTCGTAGAGTTTCTTCCGAAGGGGCTCCCTGAAATCCATACTCACTCATAAAGCGAGGTATTCTTTGAGCGTACCGCTCAAAAGGCTCCCTACCCCACCAAACGCCCCAGTAGTGGGAATCGCCATGCGTGGTGCTTTCAGCTCTTCCCCAACCAAACATGGGCGACGATGGCCAGTAGCTTCTGGTGGAATCGTAACGCATAACAACCTCAGGCAAAAGATGGAGGAACAGCTGAACGTAACCGTTCCATACCGAATCGGCTGCTCCCGTATAATCGCTTAGCTGCTTTTGCCAGCCCCAATTATGCCACCCCTCGTCCACCTCATTGTTGCCACACCATAACGCAAGGCTTGTGTGCTTGCGCAGTCGCTTTACCTGTTCAACAGCTTCCTCCTTTACATTGGTAAGGAAAGCAGAACTGTAAGGATACATTGAGCAGGCAAACATAAAATCGTGCCAAACCAGAATGCCCTTACGGGTGCACTCCTCCATAAAGGCATCGGGTGCATAAACACCTCCACCCCAAACCCTTAACATGTTAAAATTACTCTGGGCAGCAAAATCAACCTGTTGAACCCAAGCCGAATCCGCAATGCTATGCACAAAGAAGTCGGGCGGGATAAGGTTTGCCCCCTTGGCAAACATCGGCAAGCCGTTTACTAAAAAGTAAAACGATTGCCCAGAACTATCGGGCTCCGATATCAACCTTACGGTTCTAATTCCCACATCATGCACTTTATCGTAAACCAACTTTCTATCTTCAAAAAATTGTACTCTAAATCGATTTAGATGCTGCTCTCCCATACCGTTTGGCCACCAGAGTTTGGGGTTATCAATATAAAAACGTGCGCCTACCTCATGGCGTTTAAGCCGCATGGCTGTATCAAGGTAAATCTTGTCAGTATAAACATCGGTTACTGTTAGCCTTAATTGGGCTTTGGTATCACCATCTATATCGAAATCGATAGCCATTAAGGCTTTTTGATTGCTAACAGAAATTGTAGATATTGATAGGTTTGAGACTCGCACTTTGGGAGTTATCCTTAAGTAAACCGGTTTCCATATACCACAGGTAACGAATCGGGGGCCCCAGTCCCAACCAAAATGGTAAGCAGCCTTACGGACATAGGCCCATTCTCCGCCAGGCAACCTGTAACTCCCACGCCCGGCAATGCTGTCGACCATCCTGACCGCCGAACGAAAAACTACCCTTAGCTCATTTTTCCCTTTCCTAAGGAACTTTGAGCAAGGAACCACCCACCGCCTGAACATGTTATCGGCCGTAAGCACTTTTACCCCGTTCAGGTAAACATCGGCATAGGTATCAAGCCCTTCAAACACGAGCTCAACATCCCTGATCGAACTAAAGGTTTTAGGCAAGGCAAAGACTTTGCGGTACTCCCAATCGGCACTATCAATCCAAGCCAGGTGCATATTGTTACAGCCAAGGTATGGATTGCCAATCATACCATTGGAATGAAGGTGGGTGTGAACTGCCCCAGGAACGGTTGCAGGCAGCCAACCATCACTGGAGTTTGCCCTCCTGAATTGCCACTGTCCATTGAGGGGAAACTCTTGCTGCGACAAGGCAGCAAAAGCCATCACCCATAAAACCAGAACCGATATAGCCTTTTTCACCTTTTATAGTGTTTTCAGTAACCCTTATTCCCTTGTCATGCTGAGCTCACCGAAGCATCTCTTTGCCTTTTTCCTCTTCAACCTTTTGCCTGAGCTCCCTCGACTACGCTCGGGATGACAAGTGAAGTTGTTCGTTGATAGTTGTTCGTTGATTGTAAGAGCATAAGAAACTACTTATCCCCAGCCATTTTGTGCGTTCTGTACCGCCAATAGTTTAAAGTTAAACATCTCATCATTATTCTGAAAGTGAGATCATTCGCTTCACTTGGGCGACAAGAAGCATCAACGCTTTTTATCAATCTTTCCAAGCGCATAAGCGTAAGCTCCAACAGCCACCGCATGGCTTGTGCCAAGGCGCGATAAACCTACACCAATCCGTTTCATTGGGTCGTACTCAACTGTACGATTTGAAAAGGGAACGCTTACCCGCTGCTGCTGACCCGACAGGAACCTGGCTCGCTGCGCTTCATCCTCAATATCGAACGCCTTAACCTCAAGCCTATCGACCCTTGCTCCATCGGTGCGGGAAATAGTTCCGTTGAGCTGGCTGAGCATGGCTGGGGCAAAATACTTCCATGCATTTGACAAACCTCCACCAATCACCACCAACGAATCGGTCAGGGTGACGGCGTTAGCAATGGCATCGCCTACCACTACGCCTAGGGTTTGAAAGGCTAACCTTGCAGCCACAAGGTCGCCCTCCTGCTTGCCCTCAAGCACCTCGTAGATATCCTTTGGTGTTATCGGCTTGCCATGACTATGCTTGCTGTACGAATGGTAAACGCGTTGAACAGCCCTTATGCTTGCTCCCTCCTCGGCAAAGCAGTCGGGATCGATAGCGTTACGAACTAACCAAATCTCGGCGCCAGCCGAATTGTCGCCAATGAAAAGATTTCCATCGACCACAAGCCCTGCTCCAAATCCGGTTCCTAACGTAATCCCCAGCAAATGCCGGTAGCGCTTATTACTTCCACTCTCGGCAAGAAGCTGGTTTACGTATGGTAAAAATCCAGCAATAGCCTCGCCGTAGGCAAACAAATCGCCATCGTTATTGATAAAAACGGGTAAGTGAAACCTATCCTCAAGCATGGGTCCCAAGGCTATACCGCCACGGAAAGCAGGCAGATTGCCCAAATCGCCAATTATACCATTGGGATAATCGGCCGGGCCAGGGAATGCAAAACTGATAGCTACAGGCTTTTCCGTTAAACCATTCATCAAACTGCTAAAGCCATCGATAATGCCTGAAAGGCATTTATCGAGATTATCGCCATTGCTCGGAAGCGTAATGGGTTCACCAATACGCTCCATCCCTCTAATGGCGCTGAACACAAAGTTTGTACCGCCGGCATCGAGGGTAAGCACCACTCGATTATCGTTCCTATAGTCCATTACGATTGTGTTTTAGGTTTAACCATGGTGAGCAGCGCAATGAACGCAATACCAGCTAAGGGAACAATAAACCCAAGCCTAACGCTGGTTGCATCGGCAAGCAGACCCATAAGCGGTGGAATAAAAGCGCCACCAGCAATGGCGGTTACCATAAGTCCCGATATCTCATTAGCCCGCTCAGGCATGGAATCGACTGTAATTGAGAATATCAACGGGAAAATATTGGCAAAGCCAAGACCTGTGATAAACACACCGGCCAGGGTTACAACCTGATTATCAACAAAAATCAACAAAAGGCCCAATACCGATAGGGCAACGGTCATGCGAAAGAAACTATGGGGTTTTACCCACGATAGTATTACTGAGCCCAAAAACCTACCGGTTAGAATGGCAATGAAGAAAAATGCATTACCCAGCAAGCCCCATGTCTTTAAATCGATGCCGTAATGTGAGCTGAGCAGGATAGGAACTCCTGAACTCAAGCATATCTCAATACCAACGTAAACAAAAATTCCTAAAACCATAAGTAGAACAAACCTGTTTGAAAGCAAGCTAAAGCAGCTAGCAAGAGTAGCAGGCTCCTTGTCGGCCTTAACCTCCTGTATACGGGTAAACGCAATAATTATAAGGGTGATTAAAAGCGATGCCACATAAATTGGGAAAAGTACCTTCCAGTCCATCCCCATCCACTTGGCGGCTGCAAAGGGAATAAGCGAACCGGAAAGCGAGCCGATAGCCTTAATGAATTGCCCAAAACTCAGGTTTCGTGAGTATTTTCCGGGCTCGGAAACATCGCGCATAATAGGATTACCGGCAACCTGCAGAATTGCGGCACCCGCACCAAGCAGCAGGATGGTTAGCAGAAAAAGTGCATAGCTACTTAGCCCAAAAAGCGGAAGGACAAGGCCAACCAACGCAATGGAAAGACCCAGCATCAAAACAAACTTTTTACCAGTTCGGTCCTGAACCAAACCCATGGGTACCGATAAAAGCCCAAACATAATAAATCCCATGAAGGCAATAAGCTGCGCCTCAAAGTTCGATAAAGCAAACTGCTCCTTGGCTAATCCCACAAAGGGGCCTACTGCATCGCCAAAACCCATACACAGGAAGGCAAGCAAAATGGCAAATGTTTTACGATTCATAAGGTGTGATTTTAGTTTGATATTCTATTTCGATTTATTCTGCGATGATTGGCGTTCGTTAAGCTTTACAGGAAGCCTTATCACCTCATGGCTCAAATAGCTTTCCCCATCCATTAGCTGGCTCAACACTTCAAATGCCCTGCTGCACATCTGGGCAATGGGTTGCTCAATGGCAGTGATTGTGGGGCTGATAAAGCTAAAGTACGGTAAATCGTCGAAGCATACCATTGCCATATCGCTGGGGATTTTGACGTTGGAAGCGGCCAGTGAGTGCAGCACAGCGGTGGCTATGTTATTATTTACCGCAAACAGGCAATCGGGCTTAAACGGGAGAGCCTTAAGGTTTACCAGCAACTCATCCACATCGGCCTGAACGGTGTTGAACCCCACCTCGCGAACCGCGCAAGGCAATCCATGCTCCTTGAACACATCCATAAACCCATCGATACGTTCAGCCACCGATGAAATATGGCTTGTGGAGAGCCCCAACACCAGAGGACGGTTATACCCTTGCTCCACCAGGTGATGGGCAAGCATGGCGCCCCCTGACCTGTTATCGGCCACTACGGCGGGTAGCGTATCACTACCCAAATGCCTATCGATAAGCACCAATGGTGTACCGCTGTCATAAATAGCCTTTAACCACTCTCCCTCACGCTGCGACGTTGACACCACAAGCCCATCGACCTGACGGTTGCGTAGCATGGTAATTAGCCGCTGCTCCTTTTCAACTTCCTCGTCGGTGCTGCAAATGATAACGCTATACCCCTGCGCAGAGGCTAAGTCCTCGAACATGCGGGCCATTTGTGCATAAAAAGCATTTGAGATATCGGACACAATCAGCCCAACGGTTTCGGTTTTCCCGGTGCGCAGGCTTCGGGCGGTACGATTTGGCCTATAGTTCAACTCCTTTACCGCCGCAAAAACCTTATCGCAGGTTTGTTTCGAAATACCGTACTGCTGGGCTTTCCCGTTCAGCACCAGCGATACCAAAGTCTTTGATACCCCAACATGCTGGGCAATATGGTAGAGCGTAACACGGTTTGCCATACAAAATGTTTAGGTTGGGTAAAGGTATAAAAAAATCTAAATCGATTTAGTAATTTGATAGCTAAAATTAAAGGGATGGTATCACCTTTTAATAACGAGACCATTAACACCCCGCAACAATCGACCAAACTGTTAAATTTTAGGCACTCAGGATGAAAAAGTTGGTACAATTAATTACGCACAACCCACACAAAAAAATGCGCTTTACCGATTGTGAATTTTTGGTTTTTTTATACATTCACATTTGAATAAGTTTTACTACTTGGTTTAACCCCCTATTCTTTGGACAGATTTATAGAAATGATTTAGGACACTTTGATTGTCATCCTGAGCGAAGCGAAGGATCCCCCCTTCAGAAGGTTAATAAAATGTCTCTCTCAATTCAGAGCGGGATAAGCCGCCTAACCTAGCAAAACAGATTTATTGGGATTAAACGTGTTTGAATGACACTCTCTACACCTTGGAGTTGTTTCGCTACGCTCAACATGACAAAGTGAATGAGGGGGTCAATGCGTTGTCATTCCGAACTAGTCGAGGAATCTCATTAAATCAAGGAATGAAGCTACAAAGAGATGCTTCGGCTAGCTCAGCATGACAAGGGAGCAGAAAGGAAGATAGGGTTTCTGGCATTCCGTGCAAGTCAAGGAATCTCGATATATTTAAGATTTAAGAACTCACTAGTTAGCACACGTCTTTAGACGCACATATACCCTGAAAGGGCAAATCACATTAGCCCTGGGTTTTAACCCAGGGTATTGAGGTATTCAAATTATTTGGCGATGCACGTATTGTATATTCCAAAGAGCAATTCTGATGCGTTGCATCGCAACAGAAAAATCAGAACAAAGAGCGATTTACACGTTCTTTCTTGTCTTGATACAAGAAAGAACCAAAGAAAATCAAGGCTGAAAAGCCCGACCCGATGGGTACCCCGCGGGTGGAACTGCCACGCGATACTATTCGCCACGCCTACGGCGTGACTCATTTGGTATCGCTTACTAAGCCCAACGCAACGTTCCACCCACGACCCATTGCCGGTTCAGGCCTTTATGCCACTGCTTAAGTCATTCCATGCTGGTTTAGGAATTTTATCAATTAAAAGGGGAATGTAAGTAAAAAGAGATGCTTCGACTGGGCTCAGCATGGCAACTGTCTCAAGAATCGAGCAAAAGCAAGTATCACAGAGTTACACGGTGTTACTCGGTGTTACACAGAGCGTGTGACGTGATACTCACGAGCAACGAAACACGAACAACGAACAACCATCACCCCTACCGGTTAATTTGGGTTAAAGAGTTGGGCAAGGGTACTTGCCCATTTACTGAATGTGCTATATTTGAGAAAAATCTATCTGTTTTGAGAAAGTGCTTCCTTCTGTTCTGGTTACTGGCAATAATTGCTGGTAATAGCAACCTTAGAGCGCAGGTATTACTCCCGGTGCCCGACTCGTTGCGCGTTATCAATTTCAGGGTTACGGATTACTACTCCCATGAGCCAATTGGGCTTGCCCATGTTATGAATATCACCCAGAAAAAGGGTTGTATCTCCGACCTGCTGGGTTACTTTAGCATTCCATTTAAGCTGGGCGATAGCCTTAGCATTACTGCTATAGGCTACCACACCAAGCATGTGCTGAACTGGGGACAGTTTAACAAGGATACCCTTTTTTACGAGCTAACCCTTACCCCAAAGGTTTACCAGATTGAAGAGGTTAAAATATCGCGTTTCAGCACCTACGACCGATTTCTACGCGAGTTTGCCAACCTAAAGCTGACAAAAACAAGGGTAACGGAGCAGCAGGAGGTAATACAGCTATACTTCCTTAAGATCACCAAGGGCTTAAACCTGCGTAACCTACCACAGCCAACCATGGGGTTAAGCTTTGGCAAGGACTGGTACCAGAAGCAAAACGAAAAGGTTGCCGAGGCCATTGAAAAGGATAGAAAAAAGCGAATAGCCGACCGAAAATTTAATGCGGGTATAGTTAGCAGCCTAACCGGTTTAACCGGAAATGAACTGCAGGAATTTATGGAATACCTAAAGTTCGACGAGAACTTTATAATAACCTCAACCGATTACGAAATACGTGAACGGATACTTGATAGGTTCAAGGAATTTGAAACAATTAAAAAAGGAAAAAATAACACCAAAAAGTAAACATTATGGCAATGCAGGATGTAACCACTCCAAGCCATTTAGACATTGAGAATGCTTTTAATCTTATTGCGAAACACATAAATAGCACGCCGGTTCTAACATCCAGGAGTGTAAACACCATATTAGGGTGTAACGCTTACCTTAAATGCGAGAACTTTCAGCGGGTAGGAGCCTTTAAGTTCCGTGGGGCCACCCATGCCATTCTGCGTTTAGGTAGCGATGAGGCTCACAACGGTGTTATCACCCACAGTTCAGGCAACCATGCTGCAGCGTTGGCATTGGCAGCACGGCAAAGGGGAATACCGGCATACATTGTTATGCCTGAAAATGCTCCCGAAATCAAAAAGAAAGCTGTTGCAGGGTATGGAGGGATAATCACCTTTTGCCCCCCGACGCAAGCCGATAGGGAGCAAACCATGCTCCGCATAAAGTCCCAAACCGAAGCCACATTCATTCACCCCTACGATAACTTTAACGTGGTGTGCGGACAAGGAACAGCAGCACTGGAACTTATGCAGCAGGAGCCTGAGCTCGATATTGTTATTGCGCCTGTTGGGGGTGGAGGATTACTTAGCGGAACTGCCACATTTATCAAAGGGCGGTTCCCGCATGTTAAGGTTTATGGTGCTGAGCCAAAGAATGCCGACGATGCCTACCGCTCGCTCCGAGACCATACCATTTACCCCTCGGTAAAACCCCAAACCATAGCCGATGGGTTACTCACATCGCTTTCGCCCCTAACCTACACCATTCTTAGCCAGCACTGCGACGGTATACTCACTGTATCAGAACAATCAATTATTGAGGCCATGCGCATGGTGTGGGAGCGCATGAAGATTATTATTGAGCCATCGTCGGCTGTGCCGGTGGCGGCCATCATGGAGAATGCTCAACTTTTCCGCTACAAACGTGTTGGCGTAATAATTTCAGGGGGTAATGTGGATTTAAGCCATCTGCCCTGGCAGGGCTAACGGCTTCACTGTAGTTGCAGTTCAACAACAACCGGGAAATGGTCAGAGTACCTCAGCCGTGGGCTTTGGTAGGTTACGGTTCGGAACTGTCTACTCCGTAAGACATAATCGATTCGATACGAGGGCCACAGGCCGCTGAAGGTGACTACAACCCCGCTACCTGCATCTTTAAATGTATCGTGTAGGGAAGCCGTTAGGGTATGGTAGGTGTACGATACGGGCGAATCGTTAAAATCGCCGCAAATAATAATGGGGTAACGGCAAGTACGCATGTGTTCAACCACCATATTCACCTGGCGGGCCCGCTTTGTAAAGGCAACGCCTAATCGGCTGAGTAAATCCTTTAGCTCATCGTAGTTCTTGCTATCGAGCTTAAACTCGTTGCGAAGCAAAAAGTTAAAGTTACGCTCCTTTAACCGGGTTGATTGCAGATGAAGGTTGTAAACCCTAATGGTATCGGTTCCCTTAACTATATCGGCATACATACATGCGTTAAACGAATTGGGAAACGATATTTCGCCCACACTCACAACAGGTTGATTGGTTAAAATGGCCAAGCCGTAAGCCGACGATGGCCGCCTAAGTATGAACGAGGAGTAAACCTTCATCCCTGACTGCTGCTCAACATCAAGATGGCTCAGCTTGCCCTCCCTAAGATAAAACTCCTGCAGGCAAACCACATCAAAGTCGTTGTCCTTAATATGAGTTAGGATATCGGAATATGAGGGTTTCAGCTTTGACCACGAGTAAAGCCTAAAAAGGTTTACATTGTAAGTCATCACCCTTAAATCAGGATTGGAACCCTTTGCAGCACTCCCATACGGAAAGCGAATAAAGCCATTGAAATGGCTAACGCCAAGCAGAATGGCTGCAAGTGAAATGAAAACTAACTTTTGCCAACGAAAAATCCAGTAAAAAAGAAAAAGTAGGTTTACTATCAGAAAGAAAGGGTAAAGCAATCCGTATAGCGCAACAAACCAAAAATCTTCAGGGTTTATGTAAACGCTCACATAGGTAAGCACCAGCAAGAGGGCAAAAAGTACATTTACCCCCACCAAAATCCGATGGATTAGCCTTACAATGAGCATCAATTAATGTTCCTGTTATTGGCCTTAAACAGAATGTCCTTTTCCTCCTTGGTTAAGCTATCGTAGCCGGAGCGGGCAATCTTATCGAGGATATCATCTATCTGCTTTTGCTTTTGTGCTTTACGGTAGTTGTAGTCGTAATCGGCATTATGGCTGCGGTAAGTTACCTTCATTCGGTTCCGTTTTGGAAACCTAATGCTGCTAATGCTGTAAAATGGCTTAGCCAAATCGGTTCCGCTACGCAGAGCAGCAACGTAGAGAAAGCCAAACAGGGCTCCCCCAAGGTGCGCAATATGTCCTCCAGCGTTGGAAACAGGGATGCTAATGATATCGATGACAACGGTGGCAAGGGCAAGGTACTTTAGCCTTACTGCACCAAGAAAAAGCAGGTAAACAGTAAAGTTGGGCTGAAGTGTGGCCACTGCAATAACCACGGCCAGCACTGAAGCCGATGCGCCTAAGGCTAACGATACCTCAGCATAGCCTTTAAATGGAGGTAACAGGTTGAACGCTAAAATGTATAGTAAAGCCCCACTGATACCGCCAAGCAGGTAAACCCATGTGAGCTGCCTCTGGGCAAAGAATTGCAAAAACAGCTGGCCAAACCAGTAAAGCCATAGCAGGTTAAAGAGAATATGCAAAAAATCCTCATGGTAAAACATGTAGGTTACAATAGTCCATGGGCGAACCATGAGCGATTGAAGGTTGGCCGGCACTGCCATAAAACCTGTTATCCAGCCCGAAGAACTTGCAGAGAGAAAAAGGAAAACCCTTAGCAATCCAAAAAGTAAAAATACACCAAGGTTGATATAGATAAGCCGGGTAAGGTTGCTACCCAGCCGAAACGAACTCTTAATCTCATCCCAAATAGTCATAACACAAAAATGTTTAACCGCTCAAAAAAACGAGCTTTAAAGGTATTAGTAAAGTTAACCGATTTTTTGCTAAATATCAACACTAATAAAATACATCGGTGCGCCTTTGCCAAAGCTTGATGAGAATAAAGCCAAAAATCATACCACCCAGGTGAGCAAAGTGGGCAATACTACTCCCGGGTTGGGTTAAACCCAAGTATAACTCCAAACCGCCGTAAATAATTACCATCCACTTAGCCTTAATTGGGATAGGTGGGAAAAGCAACATCAGTATAGTGTTTGGGAACAGAACCCCAAAGGCAAGCAGCACACCGTAAACTGCACCCGATGCTCCAACGGTTGGTATGCCCTGCTGCAGCGCAATCAGTTGACGGGTATACTCAGCAGCCTGATCAGCATAAACCGGGCTGTTTGGGAACAAGTACCATTTATCCAGAAACTGGGCATAAACCTGATCGTAGTACTCAGGGAAATGGCGGGTAACAAATGCAGCAAAAGCATCGGGCGACGGGGTGTTTAGCATGGCCATAGCATCGTTCTGGATAGCCGAAATGTGGAGGTAGTTAACCAAAAGATGTATGGTTACAGCCCCTAGGCCGGTTACCATGTAGTAGATAAAAAAGCGGCGGCTACCCCAAACCTGTTCCAGGATTCGACCGAACATCCAAAGGGCAAACATGTTGAAGAAGAGGTGTAATAACCCTCCATGCATGAACATGTGGGTAACAATCTGGTAAGGGCGAAAGTCGGGTGAGCCCGGGGGATAAACACCAAGGATACGATTTAAATCAATTCCAAACGTGCTCGCCATCACCCAGGTTACTACCAGCATTACCACGTTAATCATAATTAGGTTCATCACCACAGGGGGTGTTGAGCTAAAAATATTTCTGTTTCCGAATATCATCTTATTAGTGTTATGAATTGAGTTAACATTAGTAATCAGAAAATGTTTAGGGTTTACTTAAACCGGCTGTCAATATCGTCCAATTCAAGAATTACAATAATCTTTTTACCATCAGGGGTAAGGTTTGGTTCATGGCATGCAAAAAGCTTATCAACTATCTCCTGCATTTCAAACTGACTCAACTGTTTACCGTATCCAATAGCCGATGCTTTGGCCATGGTAAGCGCAATGCGATGTTTAGCATCGTCGAATGGGAGGGCTTGGTTCTCGTGCATAATGGCAAGCAGGTTTTCAACCAGCTTTGCGGGATCGGTAACCGATGAGCTAACCGGCATGCTATTCACGCTTATTGTGTTGTGGTTTAGGTTGCTGATTTCCATACCCAAACGCGACAGTTCATCGGCCTTGCTCATCAGCAGCTCAAAGTCGGCAGGTAGCAGCTCGATGGCCTGTGGAAAAAGCTCGCGCTGTTTCAGGTTTATATCGGCTTGCATGCCGCTTATATACTGCTCGTAAAGTATGCGCTCATGAGCCCGTTTTTGATCAATCACCATCAGCCCCGACTTTACGGTGGTAAGTATGTACTTGCCCTTGAACTGGTAAAAACGGTTGGTGTTTTCGGGAGCTTTACTCAGCATCACTTCCGATTCAAAGGTTTCGATTCGGGTTTGAATGGGGGTTGGATCCTGGGGTAAATCGGTAAAAAGTTGATCCCAGCCGGTTGCCGATTCACGCAATTTATCGGCACTATGAGGCTTACGAACATTCCTGTTATGCTCATCGAAAGGGTTGTAGGAGGGGTCAACGTCAATGGTGGGAAAAGTTACCGGTGCATTCTTGGGAAGGTATGGGATATCGAATCCTGGAGCAGAATCAAAATCGATTGGGGGCACCACAGAGAATTTTCCGAGCGACTCCCTTACGGCAGCGTGTAATATCTGCCAGATCATTCGCTCGTCCTCAAACTTTATTTCGGTTTTTGTGGGGTGTATGTTAACATCAATGGACTGCGGATCGATATCAAAATAAATGAAATATGAGGGGTAGGTATCGGGTGGCAGTAAGCGGTTATATGCGTTCATCACAGCCTTGTGCAGGAAAGGGTTCTTCATGAAACGGCCATTCACAAAAAAGAACTGTTCGCCTGCAGTTTTCTTAGCCCCTTCGGGCTTACCTATATAACCACCAATATTAACTATTGATGTTTGCGTGGAGCAATCCACAAGGTGTTGGTTTATGGTCTTACCAAATAGGCCAATAACTCTTTGCTTCAATCCCGATGCTGGCAGCCTGTAGAGTTCTGAACCATTGTGGCTCAAACTAAAACTAACTTCGGGGTAAGCCAATGCGACCCTCTGAAACTCGGTTATAATATGCTTAAGCTCCACGGAATCGCTTTTAAGGAACTTGCGCCTTGCCGGCACATTGAAAAAGAGATTTTTAACCGCAATTTGGGTGCCGGTAGAACAGGCCACCGGTTGCTGGCTAACCAGTTCCGAAGCCGAAATGTTAACCTCCGTTCCAACCTCATCAACAGCCCGGCGGGTTCGCAGCTCAACCTCGGCAACAGCAGCAATGGATGCCAGTGCCTCGCCCCTAAAACCCATGGTTCGGATGTTAAAGAGGTCGGCTGCCTCGCGAATCTTGGAGGTGGCATGGCGCTCAAAGCAAAGCCTTGCGTCGGTTTCGCTCATTCCCACCCCATCGTCAATCACCTGAATTAAACCTTTACCACCCTCCCTGACAATTAGGTTGATATTACGAGCCCCAGCATCGATGGAGTTTTCCAGGAGTTCCTTAACCACCGAGGCCGGACGCTGAACCACCTCGCCCGCAGCAATCTGATTGGCAATGGAATCGGGTAACAGTTGAATTACATCGGCCATACTAGCGGAAAAATACGAAGTAACTGATTAGCAGAAGAATTGCAATAATAATCAATAACCTGATATTCGACTGCCTACTCGAAGGTCTGCTAATTTTTCGTGCACGTTGAAACTGTCCCCTAATGCTTGGCACAAAAGGTTTATCCTTATCGGTGAGCCCCAATTCCTTTCGAACTCGTTCCTCGCGCTCACGCATCTCCTCCTTTTGCTCATTGTAGTATATAGGCTTATACCTAAAACCCTTGGGTTTTGGTATACTAAAAAACTTGAATCCTGCCATGACTTGCATCTCCTTTTAGAATTACAAAGTTAGCCATTTATCATTATGCTTCAATTTTTTATCAACACCACACTTGACCATTTAATCAAATATCGTAAATTACAATGCTTTATAAAAATGTTAAACTGAAGTTTCATGAACTAAAAACTCAACTGGGCTGATAAAATGGGGAGGGGGTGGTTTTTAGAGGAATGAATCGGAATGGTCGGAATAAGAAGAAGTTAAAGGATGTTAGAGGATGTTAGAGGATGTTAGAGGAAGTTAGAGGAAACCTGAGTGCGTTAAACGTGAACCGTGAAGCGTTAAACGAGTGACTTTGGGGCGGAATAATCGGAATGAGTCGGAATGATCGAAATGATCGGAATGTGATGGAGTTGAGGAAGTTAGAGAAAACTTAAGTTCGTTTAACGTGAAGCGTTAAACGAGTGACTTTGAGTCGGAATGATTAGATTTTTTAGTCGATTCATCATTAGGTTTTTCAACTGGCGAATACGGGTTATAGAAACATAAAACTGATTGCATTGCGTTATAGTTAAAGAAAAACACTATTAAATGAGAATGATATTTAAAATTGGAGTAAAAACTAGCATATGGGTTGTTTTTATTACATCCCTCACGTGCTGCACAAAAAACATTGAACCTTTACCCGATACGGTAAGCTTTGCTCCTTCAATTTCCTTACCGGTTGGTGAGGGTGAATTTAATCTCAGTAAATCGCTTGAAACCCTTGGCGTACCAGTTGTAAACCTGACCGAGAATGTTCCTGACTAGGCAAAACACAACTATGTTTACATACAGGATACCTTTGCAATTAACCTAAATGAGGTTTACAATCAGTCCGATCTGATTAGCTACATAATGATACGCGTTAACATTTGGAACGAGTTTCCACTACAAGGGAATGCCCAAATATGGATACTTGACAGCGGCCAAAATAAGTTAGACTCACTGTTTGCACAACCGGCCAGTGTTCCTGCAGCCGAGATATACTCAAATGGCAACGTGGTGGGCACCAAGTTTGAATCGTATAAGGTTGATTTTGACCAAAATCGTGTCGACTTATGGCAAAACGCGGCCACAGCAGTGGTTAGGGCCGGATTGGTAATTACTGAAGAAGGTGTTACTGAGCAGAATATCCAATATTTTGACCGTTACAAGCTAAAAGTACAGCTGGCTGCACGTGTCGATTTCAAAACTATCAAAAATAACTAGGGTATGCTATTGCGATTTACCACTCTCACCGCTTTATTTTTTGCTTATACATTGGCATGGGCACAGCAAAGCAACTCGCTTTTCTTTATGCATCGCATACCGCAATCGAACCTAATAAACCCAGCAGTTCAGATTGATTGTCCGGTATATGTAGGTGTGCCTTTCCTTTCGTCGTTACACCTAAACCTGAACTCTACCGGTTTTTCCTATAATGATATTGCAAACGGAACAGGTACCATTAACTTTCCTGCCCTTGTTGGGCAAATGCATAGCTGGGACTACCTATCGGAGGAACTCCACTACACACCCGTTTCGTTCGGATTTATGTACGACAACGACCAGTACTTTAACTTTGCCTGGACTGAGCGAGTGGAGAGTAAGCTATTTGTATCGAAACGTTTGATGTCGCTTTTTGCTAACGGGAATACGCAGTTCGTGGGCAATGGGCTAATAACCTCCAATCCCGGCCTAAACAGCTTTTACTACAGGGAGTTTTCATTTGGCTACTCCACCCGGTTACGTGGCGATGTGCTTGTTGGTGCCCATGCCAAAATTCTGTTCGGTCTTGCAGGCCTTTACACCAAAAGGAATAGCGTTGATATTGAGATAGATGCCTTAACCCACAATATTAATGCCCGTTGGAATCCACAGGTAAACGTAGCCTACCCCTTAGGGGTAACTACCGATGCTGCAGGGAATGTTACCGGAGTTAGCGCAGGGGCATTTAGCCCATTGCCATTCTTCCTTAACTTCAGCAATCCGGGGCTTGCATTCGACTTGGGCTTTGTAAAGCCCAACGACCCTATTACATGGAGTGGTAGCATTCTGGACTTAGGATTTATATGGTGGTTCAAAAGCACCTCGCGCTTTACCAACGATGGCCATTTTGTTTACCGTGGTGCCACCCCTGCCGACCTTACCAACCCCGATGCCTATATCGACATGCTTGCCGATTCCATAAACAATCAGGTTCAATTCCAGCACTCAAACGGTAGCTTTGTGTCATTTTTAAACCCTAAAGCCTATTTTGGAGGCACTTACGCATTTACCCCACAACTACTTGCGGGTGCACATGTAAGAACCGAGTGGTATCCGGGCAGGCCTGTGGTAGGACTGACCCTATCGGCCATTGCTATGGCCAAGAAAGGTTCATCGGTTTCATTAACCTACTCTGTGATGAACGGCTCTTTTGCCAACATTGGAGCCGCTATTAACCTTGGGGGTGAAAGCTTTCAGTTTTACATTCTTACCGATAACCTGCTTGCCCCATTCTACCCGGAAAGGGTACGAAATGCAAACCTAAGGTTTGGCTTTAACCTGTTCTGGGGTTGTAAGCAAAAAAAGAAAAAGTTAAGCATTCCGGAATCGAGCGGTGGTGGTTGTTTCTGGACATGGGGTTTGGACCAGAAACGAAAGCAGCATGGGGTAAAGTAAAAGAGTAAATAGAACTGGAATTTTAGGCATTATCACCAGTAAACAATACTAGAACATACAGCTTAACTCTGGTTTAATACCTATAATTAGCATATCGTCAACCTGCTCAAGGTTACCCATCCAATCGTTAATGGCTTTTTCAATATTAGTCCTTTGCAATTCGATAGGCTTCATATAGTTACTCAAAAGAAGGTGTCTAAACCTGCGGTATTTGAACTTCTTACCCTCCGGGCCTCCAAACTGATCGACAATTCCATCGGTAAACATGTAAATTGTGTCGTTTGGTTGGATTGGTATGTAGTAGCTGCTGAACTGACTGTGCCCTAGCTCATTTGCCATACCCACGGAGTACCTGTCGCCCTTGATCTCCATTAGCTTTCCATCGCGAACCAGGAAAAGGTTAGAAAAGGCGCCAGCAAACTGCAACATGTTATACTCCTTGTCGATAACACAGAACGATACATCCATACCATCCTTAACTTTTACACCCTCAGCACTATCAAAACTACTGGTAGCAAATGTGTTATGAATGGCCACGCTAAGCCTGTTAAGTATTTCGGCAGCATCGTCAACGCCTTCAACGTTGGTGATATTTCTAAGCAACTCAATACCGATGATTGACATGAACGCCCCAGGAACGCCGTGACCAGTACAGTCGACCACAGCAATAAAGGTTTTGTTACGGGTTTCGTTCACCCAGTAGAAATCACCGCTAACAATATCCTTAGGTTTAAAAATCACAAACGATTCAGGTACAAATTCCTTAAATCGGCTAATGGAAGGAAGCATCGATTCCTGAATACGTTTTGCGTAGTTAATACTATCGGTGATATTCTTATTCTTAAAGGCCAACTCGTCTTTCTGCAACCTAAGTTCCTCAAGCACAGTTTCACGTTCATGGAGTAAGCGGTTAATTTCACGCAAATGCTTATTTCTACGAATGGCCCATACTAAGAGAGAAATCAGTACAATAACCCCATAAATCCACTTGGCAATCCGCGATCGCCACCAAGGCGCAACAGCACGAATCCTTAGCGATTTATATTCTGTTGTCCAAACCTGATCGCTATTGGAACCCATAATTCTTAACTCGTAGTCGCCTTCAGAAAGGTTTGAAAAAGTAATTTTGTTAGTATTTCCCAGCTCAACCCAACGGCTATCGTGACCAACAAGCTGATAGCGGTACGAATTCTTGTTGGGTTGAACAAAATCAAGGGCTGCAATTGTGAAGGTTAAGTTGCTAAAATCATCAGGTATCCTTAGGAACTTAAGCTGATACGGGATTATTTCGGTGTTGCCCGACTTACTGTACACCTGAATGTGAGTAATACAAACATTTGGAACAACCTTATTGGTAGGAATTGAATCGGGATGGAATACGTTAACACCGTCGATACTCCCAAAGTACATCCTCCCTTTACTATTCTTAAACGATGCGTTTATGTTTAGCTCATTGCTAAAAAGCCCATCGGAGTTATTGAAAACCTTAACCAAATTGGAAAGAGGATTATACAGAACCAATCCCTTATTGGTGCTAATCCAGAATCGGCCACGATCATCCTCCAGAATATCGTTTATAAGCCTGATATTAATATCGGGTAGTACAACCGAATGCAGAACATTTTTTCCTTTTGGGTTAATCCAGAATAAACCACTGGTAGTACCAACCCAAACTGTTTCGTTCTTGGCAATGTAAAGGCAAAGCACTTCGAAAGGCAACCTACTTTTATTGCCAATGAATGAGAATGTTTCAATGGTTCTCAAATCGGCTGATATTCTGCAAAGTCCTGAAATTGTTGCCACCCAAACGTTAGCATTTTTGTCGGCAACCACATCGTAAACCTCATTTCCCGGTAACGAAAGGGAATCACCCCTTCTGGCATAGAAACTTATGAGATTTCCACCTTTCAAGCAATGCAATCCCTGCCGGGTGGCAAACCAAACTCTATCCTGTAAATCCTCAGTTATGGAGTAAACCCTGTTGTTCTTAAACAGATCGCCAACATACACATTGTTCCTCTCAAAAAAGTCGACAAACTGCCTCGATGAAGGAAGATATTGAAAAACCCCATTGCGTGTGCCTACAAGTACCCTACCATCGCGTGTTTGGTAAAGGGAATGAATAAAATCATTAGGAATGTAGTTGCCTCCTCCCGACCAGTAATGTCGGTTTTCACCAGTTGTGGGGTTGAAGATATGCAAACCGCTACCCCATGTTCCAACCCAAATATTACCGTCAGTGCTTTCAATTACCGATGCTGCAACGTTGTTTGAGAATAGGTTCCGCCCGTTTGGATCCTTACTGTACCCACCAATACGGTGCTCAAAGGGGTTTACCTTAACCAGCCCGGTTTGCGAACCAATCCACAGTACTCCCGTCCTATCGCGAAGCACCGTTGATACATTTAAAATATTTACGGGTAAATTATTGCTATAAATGCTATTGTACTTAATAAATGTACCGTTTGGAAGTAGTTTACCCAATCCTCCCACGCTCCCAACCCAAAGGGAGGAATCGTTATCATAACCCAGGAACTGAATTCCAGTAGTCAACGATTTGTTGGAAGGGTCGTTAAGCGTAAGGATTACTCTACGAAATTTCTGTGTAAGAAAGTCAAACTCATTTATCCCCTTATCGGTACCAATTAGCAATTTCCCGCTTAAACCCTCAGTAATAGCATTAACCCTATTACCCCAAATGGAATTTGGATTAGCTGGATCTTCGGAGTACCTTTTAAAAACTAGACGTTCTTTATCGAAATAGAATAGTCCGTCCTTAGTGCCAACCCAAAGTCGTTCGTTTGAATTCTCAAAAATCGGCGACAAATCGGATGTTTGTGATATGTTAAAAATATCGTTGAAATGCGGAAATCGGGTAAAATCGTCGGTTGTTGGGTTGTATAAATGTAAGGCATCAATGGTTTTTACCCAAATCCTATTACTCCGGTCGCGGTACACCCTAAGTATCATATTGGACGACAGCGACCTTGGGTTATTTGCATGATTGTAGTAAACCTTAACCTTCCCTGTTTTTCGGTTAACCCTATTAAGCCCACTACGGGTTGCTATCCAAAGTTCACCATTTACACCCTCAACCAAATGATTTACGTAGTTATTGGAGAGCGAAAGGCTATCGTAGGGGTTGTTGTTAAAAACCACAAAATCGTAACCATCGTAACGGCATAAACCATCCTGGGTGCCAATCCACAGGAAGCCTAAGGAATCCTGTAATAATGCATTTACAAACGATTGGGGCAAACCATTATCGGAGTTAAACAGGGTAACATTTACCCTTTGAGCAAAAACCGATGATGTTGCAGCCAGCAAAAGAGCTGCAACGCAACTAGGCAGTAATTTTTTATCTGTTCTAAACAACCCCATGGTTTAGGCTAAGGTACAAAAAAGTTATTGAATTCGCATTACTGCATCATCGGTTTGGTTCAGATTAAAGAACTTAAGCGATGGCGATTCAATGAATTCACCTATATCGAGCCAATGCCACATTTGATCAACCCTTTCAATGGTTTCGCCATCCATGGTAACAATGTTTGGCCAAAGCCTTGGAAAGTTATCGGTAGGATAGGCCTTTCGGGTTCCATCAATCAAAATCAAGTTACTTCCGTTAACCCGTGTAATTGATAAATCGCGTGAGGGATCGATATTGCCCGACAAAAACCAGAGCACCAGCGAAAGGTCATCAATTTGATTTTCCAAATCAACAAGAACTAAAGCAAACAAATCCTGAAAGATAGGCTGTAATGTGAGTTCCTGTTTAAACAACTGCCAATCCTCTATCTCCTTTTTCCTTACCGAGGCTATTAGAATAGGTATGTCCTTTTCAATAAGTGTCAGGTTTAAGGCAACTATATGATTTGAAAATGCTAGGGTACTTGATTTAATATCGTCGATACTAATACTGTAACCAGTTTCTCTATAATTAAGCGCAGTAGCATCGATAAACAGCTTGCTACCAAAAGCAAACTGATTTGATGAATGGTCGAGCACATCCAGTGGGCCTTTCCCGAAAAACAAGTCGGATTGAGGGTTTACAGTTCTACATATATGGTTAAGCATTTGGTAACCATCGGTAAGATTGATGTTATTTGGGAAAGCAACAAGCACCTTGTTGAACATCATTTGTCCTGCACCCCAAAGTGCGTTCATTACACGGTAAGCCTGTCCCTGAAACTCATCCTTTATTTTAACCAGGGCAATGTTATGGGCAACCCCTTCGGTAGGCAGTACCATATCCGTTAGCTCAGGCAGGAGGGTTCGGCGTATTGGTTCAAGAAAGATACGTTCGGTTGCCTTGGCTATATAAGCATCTTCCATTGGTGGAACACCAACTATGGTGGCAGGGTAAACGGCATCGGCGCGATGGGTAATGCAGGTCACCTTAAGGCGCGGGTACCAATCGGCCAGGGAGTAAAAACCGGTGTGATCCCCAAAAGGGCCCTCCCATGCCGGTTCCTCGGAAGGATCGACATAGCCTTCAATTACAAAGTCAACATCCTCGGGTACTTCAATATCAACCGTTAGGCACTTAACCAGCTTTACCCGTTTTTTACGTAAAAAACCGGCAAGAATGTACTCATCCACATTCTCAGGCATTGGGGCAGTAGCTGCATAGGTATAGGCCGGGTCGCCACCAAGAGTGACTGCAATGGGCATTAGCTTGCCTAAGCGCTTGTACTCCTCAAAATGCTTAGCGCCAGTTTTATGCTTGTGCCAGTGCATGCCTGTATGTGAGGAGTCGAAAATTTGCATACGGTACATCCCAACATTCCGAGTTCCAGTATTGGGATCAACGGTGTGTACCATGGGCAGGGTTATAAACCTACCCCCATCGTGTGGCCAACATTTAAGAACGGGCAGCATGTCAAGATGGGGGTTGTAATGGACAACCTGCTGGCAAATGCCCTTACCGGTCCGGCTTGCTGGCATCCACGATGCCACCCGGGTAAGTTCGGGTAATGCCGAGATTTTAGACCAAAGGCTACCTCTTGGCCGTGTAAACTGTTCAAGCAGCCTACCCACATCGTCGCGCAATGCCTCCAAGTTATTGGTTCCAAGAGCCAGGCATATTCTTCTCTCGGAACCCAAGGCATTGGTAAGCACGGGAAAATTAGTGCCAGTATTCTCAAATAGAAGAGCTTTCCCTCCACCAGGTAGCTTTGAATGCCTATCGGTAATTTCGGTTATTTCCAGAACGGGATCAACAAAACGTTTCACCCTCAGTAGTTCACCGTTTTGCTCGAGAACATCAATAAAATGACTAAGCGACTTGTAGGCCATGCCCGAACTATTTAGCCCCTAAAAATAAAAAAAGGCTTCAGATAATACTTCCGAAGCCTTTGAAAAGTTACAAAAACCGAACTATTTTTTGATGTACTTGAAGTTCTTACCTGGGTAAATAGCTGCATCGCCAAGCATTTCCTCAATACGTATAAGCTGGTTATACTTAGCAATCCTATCGGAACGTGAAGCAGATCCGGTTTTGATAAGACCAGTGTTTAAGGCCACAGCCAGGTGGGCAATGGTAGTATCCTCGGTTTCACCTGAGCGGTGGCTCATAATTGAGGTCATGGAGTGAACGTCGGCTAAACGAACGGCATTGATGGTTTCAGTTAATGTACCAATCTGGTTTACCTTGATTAGGATACTATTGGCAACCCCCATATCGATACCCTTTTGCAGGCGCTCAACGTTGGTAACAAACAAGTCATCGCCAACAAGCTGAATGCGGTTGCCCAGGGTTTGGGTCATCAGTTTCCAGCCATTCCAATCGTCTTCGGCCATACCATCCTCAATGGAAATGATTGGGTACTTGTCAACCCAGTTCTTCCAGTAATCAACCATTTGAGCGGGGGTTAGCTTCTCGCCAGTTGATTTATGCAGGTGGTAAACCTTTTCCTCGGGCAGGTAGTACTCGGACGAAGCGGGGTCGAGAGCGATGTAAATATCCTCGCCCGGACGGTATCCGGCATTTTCAATGGCCTGTAGTATAACGGTGATAGCCTCTTCGTTCGATTTCAGGTTAGGAGCAAATCCACCCTCATCGCCAACGTTGGTTGAGTATCCAAGCTTTTTGAGAACAGATTTCAGGTTGTGGAAAACCTCAGCACCCATACGGATAGCCTCGGTAAAGGAGTTGGCGCCAACGGGCATAATCATAAACTCCTGGAAATCGATACTATTATCGGCGTGCGAACCTCCGTTTAGGATATTCATCATGGGAATAGGAAGGGTACGAGCATTAACGCCACCCACGTAACGGTAAAGGGGCTGGTTGGTAAGCTGAGCTGCGGCATGGGCAACAGCTAGTGAAACACCAAGAATTGCATTGGCGCCAAGGTTACCCTTATTTGGGGTGCCATCGAGCTTAATCATGGTTTCGTCGATAAGCTGCTGGTCAAGAACATTCATACCAACAATCTCATCGGCTATAATTGTGTTCACATTGTTAACCGCCTTAAGCACGCCCTTGCCAAGGTAACGACCCTTGTCGCCATCGCGAAGCTCAACGGCCTCATGAACGCCGGTTGAAGCACCACTTGGAACAGCAGCACGGCCAAAGTATCCACTCTCAGTAATCACATCCACCTCAACGGTTGGATTGCCCCTGGAATCGAGAATCTCACGGGCATGAACGCTTACAATTTGTCCCATAGTTTGTTGTAGTTTTTAGTAAAGTTAGATAAAAAAAGGGATTAAGCCAAAAGCTCATCCCTAAATCAGTATTGTTAAACTGGTGTTACTCAGCCTTTTCGTCAGTTGAAGTAGCATTTTCGCTATCCTGATTTTCCGATTTTGGTTCTTCAGCAACTACGTTAGCGCTACCGGTTTCAGCCTTTTTAGCTTTTGAGCCAGCCCTACGGGTTTTCTTGGCTGCGGGCTTAGCTGTTTCCTTCACGTAGGTAGTATTGAAGTCAACCAGTTCGATAATACACATATCGGCAGCGTCCCCAATACGGGTACCAGTTTTAAGAATACGGGTATAACCGCCGGGGCGATCGCCAATTTTCTGAGCCACCTCACGGAAAAGTTCAGTTACTGCCTGCTTGTTTTGAAGATGGCTGAAAACTACACGGCGCTGATGTGTAGAATCGTCCTTGCTCCGGGTAATCAGTGGCTCAACATAAGAGCGTAAAGCTTTAGCTTTTGCTACAGTAGTGGTGATACGCTTGTGCAGTATCAACGACGATGCCATATTCGATAGCATTGCCTTACGGTGAGCGCTCTTACGGCCTAAATGGTTAAATTTTTTGTTATGTCTCATCGTAATTAATCCTTATCCAATTTATACTTTGATACATCCATGCCAAACGAGAGGTTCAGGCTATCGAGCAAGTCCTCAAGTTCGGTGAGCGATTTTTTACCGAAGTTACGGAACTTGAGTAGGTCGTTCTTGTTGTAACGAACCAACTCGCCAAGGGTTTCCACATCGGCAGCCTTGAGGCAGTTCAATGCGCGAACTGACAGGTCAAGGTCAACCAGCTTTTGCTTCAGCAGCTGGCGCATGTGGAGGATTTCCTCATCGAATTCCTCAGTTTCAAACTTATCCTCGGTCTCCAGGGTAATCTTTTCATCGGAGAATAGCATGAAGTGGTAAATCAGAATCTTAGCAGCTTCCTTCAGTGCATCCTTCGGATGAATAGAGCCATCGGTACTGATCTCGATGATAAGCTTTTCGTAGTCGGTTTTCTGCTCTACGCGGTAGTTTTCGATCGAGTACTTAACATTACGGATAGGAGTGTGAATGGAGTCAATGGGTATGATACCAAACTCAGCATCTTCAGGCTTGTTTTCCTCAGCGGGAACATATCCCCTACCCTTGCTGATGTTAACCTCAATCTCAATCTTAACATCAGGCTCCATGCGACAGATAACCAGTTCAGGGTTAAGCACCTTGAATCCTGAAAGGAAGTTGGACAGGTAGCCAGCCTTAAACTCGTTCTGCCCCGTAATTGTTATGGTAACCTTCTCGTTGTCAACACCGTCAACTATTCGTTTAAAGCGAACCTGCTTCAGGTTGAGAACTATCTCGGTTACGTCTTCCATTACACCGGGTATAGTTGAAAACTCGTGGTCAACGCCACGTATTTTAATCCAGGTAATGGCATAACCTTCGAGCGAAGATAGCAGAATACGCCTTAACGCATTTCCCACCGTGATACCATAGCCTGGCTCAAGAGGACGAAACTCGAACTTACCGAAGTTATCGGTAGATTCAAGCATGATAACCTTATCGGGTTTTTGGAATGCCAGTATTGCCATATGGTACAGGTTTTATTACTTAGAGTAAAGTTCAACAATTAATTGCTCCTTGATATTCTCAGGTATTTCCGAACGCTCAGGTACGTTCATGAATTTGCCTTCCATTTTATCGTTATTCCACTCCAGCCATGAGTACTTGATGTGACGGTTGGACTGAAGGGAATCGGTAATAGCCTCGAGTGTTTTTGAGCGTTCACGAACGCCAACAACATCACCGGGACGTAACCTGAATGAGGGTACGTTTACAACCTTACCGTTTACAACAATGTGCTTATGCAACACAAGCTGACGGGCAGCTGCACGTGAAGGAGCAATACCCAAACGGTATACAACGTTATCGAGACGCGACTCGAGCAGCTGAAGCAAAATTTCACCGGTGATACCCTTGCTGCGAGCAGCTTGCTTAAATAGGTTAGCAAACTGACGCTCAAGTAGGCCATAAGTGTACTTAGCTTTTTGTTTCTCGAGCAGCTGGGTTCCGTACTCCGAAACCTTTTTGCGTTTCTTCATTAAGCCGTGAACCCCGGGAGGATAGTTCTTCTTCTCGAAGTACTTATCCGGCCCATAGATGGGCTCTCCGAATTTACGGGCAATCTTGGTTGTTGGTCCAGTATATCTTGCCATTATTTTGTAATTTTATTGATTCGTACTAAAATGGTTATACCCTACGACGTTTAGGAGGGCGGCAGCCATTGTGTGGTAGTGGAGTAACATCAACAATCTCAGTTACCTCAATACCGGTAGAGTTGATGGTACGGATAGCCGATTCACGGCCGGCGCCGGGTCCTTTTACAAACACTTTTACCTTCCTTAAGCCCATATCGTAGGCTACTTTAGCACAATCGGCTGCTGCAGTTTGACCTGCATACGGAGTATTCTTCTTTGAACCCTTGAAACCCATCTTACCAGCCGACGACCAGGAAATAACCTGACCGGTGCTGTTGGTCATTGTAACAATGATATTGTTAAACGATGAATGAATATGGGCTTGTCCTACCGGATCAACCTTAACTACTTTTTTCTTAGTTGCTGTTTTCTTTGCCATAGCTTAATTACTATTTAGTAGCCTTCTTCTTGTTGGCAACAGTTTTTCTCTTTCCTTTACGTGTACGAGCGTTATTCTTGGTTGATTGACCTCTCACAGGTAAACCAAGACGATGACGAATACCTCTGTAGCAACCAATATCCATCAAGCGCTTAATGCTGAGCTGAACCATGGAACGCAGTTCACCTTCAACCTTGTACCCTTCGTTCAGGATGTTACGGATGGCTGTTACATTATCATCGGTCCAATCGGCTACTTTGGTATCGTAGCTTATTCCGGCTTTGTCCAGAATCTTACGGGCGCTGCTGCGGCCAATACCATAAATATAGGTAAGGGCTACCTCGCCTCTCTTGTTTTTCGGCAAATCTACACCTACTATACGTGCCATATTTTCACTTAATAATTAGTGTGCAAAATTAAACAAATTATCCTTGACGTTGCTTGAACTTAGGATTTTTTTTGTTAATCACATACAAGCGTCCCTTACGACGAACTATCTTGCACTCGTCGCTGCGCTTCTTTACTGATGCTCTTACTTTCATTGTATTGAAATTTTTTGGTTTACTTGTACCTAAAAGTAATACGTCCTTTAGTTAAATCGTAAGGCGACATTTCAACCCTCACCTTATCGCCGGGTAAAATTTTGATGTAATGCATACGCATTTTACCGGAGATGTGGGCGGTAATAACATGTCCGTTATCGAGCTCTACCCTGAACATGGCGTTCGATAGGGCCTCAATAATAGTTCCGTCTTTCTCAATTGCAGTTTGCTTGGACATTCGCTCTTAAAAATTTAACTTAAACGTAAAACTTCATCAATATACTTGAAAGTTGAAAGCCTTTCGGCTTTATCCTTTCGAACAACAACGGCCAACTCAAAGTGCGCCGAGGGTTTACCGTCGCGGGTACGGATGGTCCATCCATCCAGATCCTGGTAAACGTGCTTTGAGCCAAGGTTAATCATTGGCTCAATGCAGATTGCCATTCCATCGACAAGCTTAGGCCCACGGCCTCGTGCTCCGTAGTTAGGGACTTCGGGTTTTTCATGCATATGGCGGCCTATGCCATGTCCCACCAATTCGCGGACTACAGAGTAACCGTTCGATTCGGCATGCGATTGCACGGCGTAGGATATATCGCCAACCCTGCCACCGGCTACTGCAGCCTCAATGCCTAGCTCAAGGCATTCGCGGGTAACCTTTAACAGCCGCTGCACTTCGGGCTTAACCTCGCCCACCGAAAAGGTGAAGGCGGAATCGCCATAAAACCCGTGCAAGAAGGTCCCGCAATCGACCGATACTATGTCGCCCTCGCGGAGCTCATACGACGATGGAATGCCATGCACCACTGCATCGTTGACCGAAATGCAAAGCGTTGCTGGGTAGCCATTATACCCCAAAAAACCCGGAACAGCCCCATGAGCCCTGATGAACTCCTCGGCTATTGAGTCGAGCTTTTGGGTGGTTACCCCTGGCTTAATATGTTTTGCCACCTCGGCTAATGTGCGCGATACCAGATCGTTGTTTAGCCTTAGCAGCTCAACTTCCTCGTCGGTTTTAGCTAAAAACATTATAAAGAACGTTTGGCAAAATTGCCCTATTACATACCGGAACGGCCCTTCAGCCTTCCCGATTTCATTAATCCATCGTAATGACGCATCAGCAGGTGACTCTCAATCTGCTGTAGTGTATCAAGAACTACACCTACTAAGATTAACAACGAGGTTCCGCCAAAGAACTGGGCAAACTGGTTGTTAACTCCCAGCTTAATGGCAAATGCAGGAAGAATAGCTATAATAGCTAAGAAGATTGAACCGGGTAGAGTGATTTTCGACATGATGGAGTCGAGATACTCAACGGTTTTCTTTCCGGGTTTTACTCCGGGAATAAAACCTCCGTTCTTCTTCATATCCTCAGCCATCTGGTTGGGATTGATAATAATAGCGGTATAGAAATAGGTGAATACTATGATCAGCAATCCAAAGGTGAAGTTGTATAGGAATCCGGTGTAGCTAAAAGCGGCAGCAATGCCAGCAGTAGCATCAAAGCGGGCAAACAGCATGGGGATAAACATCAGAGCCTGAGCAAAAATGATTGGCATTACACCGGCAGCGTTTACCTTAAGGGGTATGTACTGGCGAACACCACCATACTGTTTATTTCCTACAATTCGTTTGGCATACTGCACAGGTATTTTACGTGTACCCTGAATAAGCAGGATTGAGAACATGAATACTGCAAATAGTATTACAAGCTCAATTAGGAGCATAACCAATCCACCACCAAGCTCTTCGGCCTTTGAGAAAAGTTCTGCAACAAAGGCAAAGGGTAAGCGGGCAATAATACCAATCATGATGATTAGCGATATACCGTTACCTATACCCTTATCGGTAATCTTCTCACCCAACCACATGATGAACATAGTACCACCAATCATGGTGATAGTGGCTGTAATGGTGAACCAGAACTTACTTAACAGGAATGCTCCCTGTGGAAGCTGAATGTAAAGGTTGGTTATGTAGGCTGGACCCTGGAATAGCAGGATACCTACTGTAAGTACTCGAGTAATCTGGTTAAGCTTATTTCTACCACTCTCGCCTTCTTTCTGTAACCTCTGGAAGTAGGGTACAGCAATTCCTAAAAGCTGAACCACGATAGATGCTGAGATGTAGGGCATAATACCCAAGGCAAAAATGGAGGCATTATGGAATGCACCACCCGAAAACATGTCGAGGAGGCCCATGATACCTTCCTTGGTTTGCTCTTGCAGAGCGCCAAGCTGCGATGGGTCAAGACCCGGTATTACTATAAAGCTACCAAGTCGATAAATCAGCAGAATACCAAGAGTATAGAGAATCCGCTTGCGCAGATCCTCTATCTTGTATATATTCTTGAGGGTTTCGAAAAAGGCTTTCATTATTCACTATAGTTTTACTGCGGTTCCGTTAGCTGCTTCAATTGCTTCAATTGCTTTCTTTGAGAAAGCGTGGGCTTTCACCTCAAGCTTAGCGCTAAGAGTACCCTTGGCAAGAATTTTAACCATATCGTTGCGCGACACTAAACCGGCATTGATAAGGGTATCAATATCGATAGTGGTATAGCCGTGCTTTTCGGCAAGGGCTTGCAACACTTCCAGGTTAATGGGCTTGTACTCAACGCGGAATGGGTTTTTAAAGCCAAACTTTGGTAGACGACGCTGTATAGGCATCTGGCCACCCTCAAAGCCAAACTTGCGGGAGTAACCTGAGCGTGACTTGGCACCCTTGTGACCACGAGTGGCAGTGCCTCCATGTCCTGACCCCTCACCACGGGCAATACGTTTCCTGTTGTGGGTAGAACCTTCAGCGGGTTTTAGTTTATCTAGTTTCATGACCTTACAATCGTTAGTTGTTATACCTATTGCTCTTCAATTCGCACAAGGTGACGCACCTTAGCAATCATACCCATAACCTGTGGGGTAGCCTCTACCTCAACGGTATGATGCATACGGCGGATTCCCAGCGAACGAAGTGTTAAGCGTTGCCCTTCGGGGCGGCCAATAACGCTGCGTATCTGTGTTACTTTAATCTTTGCCATAGTCATCAGTTTTTATCCGTTGAATACTTTTTTAAGGTCAACCCCACGCTGCTGGGCCACGGTGTGAGCATCGCGCAGTTCAAGCAATGCCATAACGGTAGCCTTAACCAGGTTGTGAGGGTTTGATGAACCTTTTGATTTTGCAAGTACGTCGGTTACACCCACGCTCTCAAGCACGGCGCGCATAGCACCACCAGCCTTAACACCGGTACCGTGCGAAGCAGGTTTAATCAGCACCTTGGCACCACCAAACTTGGCTTCCTGTTCGTGGGGGATAGTACCCTTTAGTATGGGTACCTTAACCAGATTCTTTTTAGCATCCTCAATACCCTTGGCAATGGCAGCGGTTACTTCGCTAGCTTTACCTAAGCCATACCCTACAACGCCATTCTCATTACCTACTACAACAATGGCTGAGAAGCTGAAAGTTCTACCACCCTTGGTTACCTTGGTTACGCGCTGAATGCTAACCAGCCTGTCCTTGAGCTCAAGGTCGCTGGCTTTTACTCTTCGTATGTTGGTATTCTGTGACATCGTGCTTAGAATTTAAGTCCACCTTCTCTTGCGGCATCAGCTAAAGCCTTAACGCGGCCATGGTATAGGTTACCACCACGGTCAAACACCACACTCTCAATACCCTTAGCCATGGCGTTTTTAGCGGCAAGCTGTCCAACAAGTCGGGCTTGTTCGGTTTTAGTAATATTTTTTTTCTCTGCAATCTCTTTTGACATCGAAGAGGCCGATGCTAGTGTTACACCATTGATATCGTCAATGAACTGAACGTATATGTTGGTGTTGCTCCTGAAAACCGACATACGAGGTTTTTGAGCTGTTCCCGAAACTCTTTTGCGGATTCGTCTGCGAATGCGCAGCTTTCTTTCCAATTTATTTAAAGCCATATCTCTCTTTCAGTTTTACGGGTTATACACTAGCCGACTTACCAGCTTTCTTACGTACAACTTCACCCACAAAGCGAATACCTTTACCCTTATATGGCTCAGGCTTACGAAGCGAGCGGATCTTAGCGGCAACCTGACCTAAGAGCTGCTTATCGATGCTCTTCAGAATGATCTTGGGGTTACCCTTTTTCTCGGTAATGGTTTCAACCTTAATTTCCTTGGGCATCTCAAAGTAGATGTCGTGGGAGAAACCAAGGCTCATCTCAAGGATTTGACCTTTAGCTTCGGCCTTGTAACCAACACCCACAAGTTCCTGCTGTACCTCAAAGCCCTTGGATACACCAATTACCATGTTGTTGATAAGGGCACGGTATAGCCCATGTAGCGAACGGTGACGCTTATGATCAGTTGGTCTGGAGAGAACAACTTCATTTCCCTCTACCTTTACGGTGATATCCGGATCAACTTTTTGCTTTAGTTCTCCGAGAGGGCCTTTCACGCTTACCACGTTATCGGCGCTAATGTTAACGCTTACTCCTTGTGGTAAGTTTACAGGTTTTTTTCCTATTCTCGACATTAGTTTAAAAATTATACTGGATTAGTAAACATAGCAAACCACTTCACCACCAATATTCTTGGCGCGAGCCTCCTTGTCGGTCATCAACCCTTGCGATGTGCTGATAATGGCAATACCCAGGCCATTTAACACGCGGGGAAGATCTTTTGCGTTGCTGTAGCGACGCAAGCCGGGAGTACTAACGCGTTCCAGGTGCTTGATGGCACATGCCTTAGTCTCAGGATGATACTTAAGTGCGATTTTGATAATGCCCTGCTTGCCATCATCCTCAAATTTATAGTTTAGTATGTACCCCTTATCGAAAAGAATCTTGGTGATATCCTTCTTCATATTCGAAGCGGGTACCTCAACAACCCGGTGACGAGCCATCACGGCGTTACGAACTCGGGTTAGGTAATCTGCAATTGGGTCGGTAATCATTGCTTCGTTTTATTATTAAATTCTACCAACTAGCTTTCTTAACACCAGGAATTAACCCTTTTGAGGCCATTTCGCGGAAGGTGATACGGCTGATGCCAAACTGGCGCATATACCCTCTGGGCCTTCCGGTTAACATGCAACGATTACGCAAACGGATGGGGTTAGAGTTACGAGGTAACTTCTGAAGCCCAACGTAATCGCCTTCCTCTTTGAGCCTGGCTCTCTTTTCGGCGTATTTTGCTACGAGTTTCGCACGGCGAACCTCACGCGCTTTCATTGACTCTTTTGCCATAGTCTATTCCTTTTTAGCATTTTTAAAAGGTAACCCAAACTCACGAAGAAGTGCATAAGCCTCCTCGTCGTTCTCCGATGTGGTTACGAAAGTGATCTCGACACCCAGAATCTTGCTCACCTTATCGATGTCAATTTCAGGGAAAATAATCTGTTCCTGAATGCCAAGGGTGTAATTACCACGGCCGTCGAACTTGTCGTTAATTCCCTTAAAGTCGCGGATACGCGGCAAGGAAACGTTGATTAAACGCTCAAGGAACTCATACATTCTTTCGCGGCGGAGAGTAACCTTAAGCCCAATGGGAACCCCCTTACGGAGCTTAAAGTTTGATATATCCTTACGCGAGTAGGTTTGAATTGCCTTTTGACCGGCAATCATGGTGAGTTCTGCCTGTGCCTGCTCAATGAGTTTGCGATCGGCTACTGCTTGTCCTATCCCTTGGTTGATCACTATTTTTTCCAACCGGGGAACCTGCATCACGCTCTTGTAGTTGAACTGTTTCATGAGCGCGGGGACAATCTCCTCCCTATACTTTTTCTTTAGGGTTGGTACGTATTCCATTACTTAATCTCCTCTCCTGATTTTTTAGAGTAACGAACAAGTTTACCCTGGTCGTTCAACCGACGACCGATGCGGGTTGGCTTGCCAGTGGCGGGGTCAACCAGCATTAGGTTTGAAATATGAATTGGGGCTTCCTTTTTGATAATTCCACCCTGAGGGTTCTTGGAATTGGGTTTGGTATGCCTCGATACCATGTTAGCACCCTCAACAATTGCACGGTTCTCCTTAACGAGCACACTGAGTACGCGACCCTGGTGGCCTTTAGATTCACCGGAGATTACGTAAACCATATCCCCTTTCTTGATGTGTAACTTTGCCATAATTCTACAGTTATTGGGGTTTATAACACCTCAGGTGCAAGTGAAACAATCTTCATGTAATTATCACGTAGTTCCCTGGCAACCGGGCCAAAGATACGAGTTCCACGAATTTCGCCCTGGTTGTTAAGCAATACGCAAGCGTTATCGTCGAAACGGATGTATGAACCATCCTGACGGCGGATCTCCTTCTTGGTACGAACCACAACGGCCTTTGAAACGGTACCTTTCTTAATATCACCACCGGGAATGGCACTCTTAACGGTAACCACTATCTTATCGCCTATACGGGCGTAGCGTTTACCAGTACCTCCCAGTACCCTGATGCAGAGCACTTCCTTGGCTCCGCTATTATCAGCTACTACTAGTCTACTTTCCTGCTGTATCATGACTACTTAGCCTTTTCGATGATTTCAACTAACCTCCAGCGTTTAAGCTTGCTGAGAGGGCGAGTTTCCATGATGCGAACCAAATCGCCAACCTCGCATACATTATTCTCGTCGTGAGCGTAAAACTTGGTGGTTTTATTCACAAACTTTCCGTAAATGGGGTGTTTTACTTTACGCTTTACGGCAACAACAATTGACTTTTGCATCTTGTTGCTCACCACCACGCCAATACTCTCCTTACGGTTATTTCTCTTTACTTCGTTTACTTGTTCCATAGCTACAACGCATTACTTGTTTTGACTGAGCTTCCGCTGGTTCAGGACGGTTTGTAACCTGGCGATGTTCCTGCGGGTCTCTTTAATTTTCATTGGATTATCCAAAGGAGATATGCTATGGTTCAACCTTAGCTTAAGCAGGTTGGTTTTTTCCAGCTCAATACGCTCAAGAATCTCCTTATCGGTGAGCTCTCTTATTTCTGCTACTTTCATGGCTCAATTAGTTTGTAGGTTCAACAAAGTCCGGACGGACAACAAACTTAGTAGTAATAGGGAGCTTCTGAGCTGCCAGGCGCAATGCTTCCTTTGCAACTTCGTAGGGTACGCCGTCGCATTCAAACAGAATGCGGCCTGGAGTAACCGGAGCAACAAACCCCTCAGGAGCACCTTTACCTTTACCCATACGAACCTCAGCAGGTTTCTTGGTAATGGGCTTATCGGGGAAAATTCTGATCCAGATCTGACCTTCACGCTTCATGTAACGGGTCACGGCCTGGCGGGCAGCCTCAATCTGACGGCTTGTGATCCAGCTCGACTCAAGGGCTTTAATTCCAAATGAACCGAATGCCAACTGGTTTCCGCGTTGGGCAATCCCTTTCATTTTTCCCTTTTGCTGCCTTCTGTATTTTGTTTTCTTTGGCTGTAACATTTCGCTAATGCTTTAGTGTTTATACACCTTACTATTTCTTTTTCTTGGCACGAGGACGTGAACCTCCCTTAGGTGCTGGTTTTGCCTTTTTCTCGGTTACGTTGGCAACGCTCTTTGTACCAATGTTGGGCGAAAGATCGCGCTTGCCGTAAACTATACCGTTGCAAATCCAGGTCTTAATACCTATAACGCCAACCTTGGTGTGAGCCTCGGCTAGAGCGTAATCGATATCGGCACGGAAGGTGTGTAGGGGAATTCGTCCCTCCTTGTAGGTTTCAGAGCGTGCCATTTCAGCGCCACCCAAGCGGCCGGAAATTTGCACCTTGATACCCTCAGCACCCATCCTCATGGTTGAGGCAATGGCTGTTTTAATAGCCCTACGGTAAGAAATGCGTCCTTCAATTTGGCGAGCAATGTTGTTACCTACGATAACAGCATCAATTTCGGGGCGCTTCACCTCAAAGATATTGATTTGAACATCCTTGTTGGTAATCTTACGTAGCTCCTCGCGTAGCTTATCCACTTCCTGTCCGCCCTTACCAATAATGATACCTGGGCGAGCAGTATGTATGGTTACGGTTATCAGCTTCAGGGTACGCTCAATAACTATTTTTGAGAGGCTGGCCTTGGCAAGCCTGGCATTCAGGTAGTCGCGGATTTTGCTATCCTCAACCAATTTCTGAGCGTATTTTTTACCTCCGTACCAGTTGGAATCCCATCCACGGATGATTCCTAAACGGTTTGCTATTGGATTAACTTTCTGTCCCATGTAGCTGTTAGTTGTTTGATTCGTTATTAACTGCGCTATCAACCACAACGGTTACGTGGTTTGAGCGTTTACGGATGCGGTGAGCGCGTCCCTGTGGTGCTGTACGAATACGTTTTAGCATTCTGCCCTGATCTACAAAGATCTCCTTGATGTAAAGGTTGGCATCTTCAATGCGTACGTTCTCGTTTTTAGCCTTCCAGTTAGCAACTGCTGAAAGGATTAGCTTGTGCACATCCTTTGCGGCATCCTTGCGGCTGAATTTAAGTATGTTGAGCGCTGTGTTTACGTCTTTACCGCGAACCAGGTCAACCACTAAGCGCATCTTACGGGGCGAAGACGGGCAGTTGCGTAAGCGGGCAACTGCTTTGTTTTTCCTCTCCGCTTTAAGCCTCTCGGCCATGTTATGTTTTCTTGCACCCATCTCTTTTTCCTTTTATCAATTCACTATTTGTTCTTATTACCAGCATGGCCACGGAAGGTGCGGGTGGGAGCAAACTCGCCCAGCTTATGACCTACCATGTTTTCGGTAATGTACACAGGAATGAACTTATTCCCGTTGTGAACTGCTATGGTGTGTCCAACAAAATCGGGAGATATCATGGAAGCCCTTGACCAAGTCTTGATAACAGACTTCTTGTTGGATTCGTTCATCTGAATGACACGCTTCTCCAACTTGTAGTCAATAAAGGGACCTTTTTTAAGTGACCTACTCATAGTTACAGTTTTTTACAAATTACTTTTTCCTGCGTTCAATGATGAACTTGCTGCTGTGTTTCTTCTTGGAACGAGTCTTATAACCCTTAGCAGGAATACCCTTGCGCGAGCGTGGGTGACCTCCTGAGGCACGTCCTTCACCACCACCCATGGGGTGATCAACAGGGTTCATGGCAACACCACGGGTGCGAGGACGACGACCTAACCAACGGCTACGTCCGGCTTTACCGGATTTTTCCAATGCATGGTCAGAGTTCGACACGCTACCAATGGTTGCTTTACACTCGTTAAGTACCATGCGGGTTTCGCCGCTAGGCAGCTTAATAATAGCGTATTTCCCCTCACGGGCTAGTAGCTGAGCATACGATCCAGCGCTACGTGCCATGCAAGCACCACGGCCAGGGTACAGCTCGATGTTGTGGATAATGGTACCTAGGGGTATTTCGCCCAGGTAAAGGGTATTACCCACCTCAGGAGCAACACCGCGACCCGACATGATGGTTTGGCCTACCTTAAGCCCTGCAGGGGCTACAATGTAGCGCTTCTCGCCATCGGGGTACTCAACCAGCGCTATACGTGCAGTGCGGTTGGGATCGTACTCAATAGTCTTTACCACAGCCGGCTCATTCTCACGGTTGCGCAGGAAATCGATTAATCTGTATCTGCGCTTGTGGCCTCCCCCTATATATCGCATGGTCCTTCGGCCTTGGTTGTTGCGACCACCAGTCTTTTTCAGGGGGACTAGTAACGACTTCTCAGGTTTGTTTGTGGTAATGTCATCGAACAAACCTATAATCTTGTGTCTCTGTCCTGGTGTAACAGGTTTTAGTTTCCGTACAGCCATCTTAGTTAAATGTTGCTATAAAAATCAATCTTATCTCCTTCCTTAAGCGTTACGATAGCTTTTTTGTAGCTATTGGTACGGCCCACCAACACACCAGTACGGGTGTAACGGGACTTAACTTTACCGGCATAACGCATGGTATTCACTGAGTCAACGGTTACCCCGTATAACTCCTCTATTGCCTTCTTTATCTGTAACTTATTAGCTCTCTTATCCACGATAAAGCCGTATTGGTTCAGCTTATCGGTTAAGCGCTCCATCTTTTCAGTTACAACTGGTTTTATCAGTATATCCATGGCGCTTCCTTGTTATGATACCTTAAACATTTTGTTCAGAGCATCTACAGAACTCTCAGTTAACACCAACATGTTGGCATTTAAAATCTCGTAAGTGTTTACTGATGAGGCAATTGCAGTTGCTTGCTTCTGTAAATTTCTGGACGACAAATATATATTTTTATTTGTCTCGCCCAACAAGAAGAGTGTTTTTTTGTCGGCTACGTTCAGGTTCTTGCAGATATTTACAAATTCCTTGGTTTTTGGAGTATCAAAGCTGAAATCTTCAATAACAAGTAGAGCATTCTCCTTAACCTTGTATGCAAGAGCGCTCTTACGAGCCAGCTGCTTAATCTTCTTGTTTAGCTTAAAGCTATAGTCGCGTGGAACGGGACCAAATATACGTCCACCACCACGGAACACAGGCGACTTGATGCTACCTGCGCGAGCAGTATCGGTACCCTTTTGGCGTTTGAGTTTACGGGTACTACCGGAAACCTCGTTACGCTGTTTGGATTTGTGCGTACCCTGACGACGGTTAGCTAGGATTTGCTTTACGTCGAGGTAAATGGCATGGTCGTTGGGTTCGATACCAAAAATCGAGTCTTCCAACTGAATGGTCCTGCCGGTTTCCTTTCCTTGTATGTTAAGTACCTTGATTTCCATTACTTCTCAATAATTATGTAAGAACCCTTTGCCCCTGGAATCGATCCTTTAACGAGTAAAAGATTGCTCTCAGGGATAACCTTAAGAACACGTAGGTTGATGATCTTCACCCTGTCGCCTCCGGTACGGCCTGCCAAACGCTTGCCGGGGAGTACGCGTGAAGGGAACGAAGATGCACCCATAGAACCCGGGTGACGCTGACGGTTGTGCTGACCGTGGGTTCTTCCGCCCACTCCGTTAAAACCGTGGCGCTTTACAACACCCTGGAATCCTTTCCCTTTGGTTATACCAACTACGTCAACCCAGTTGTCATTGGCAAAGAGGTCAACGGTTACTACATCGCCAAGCTGTAATCCTTCCCAATCGCGGAATTCAACCAGCTTACGTTTGGGAGTAGTGTTGGCTTTCTTGAAATGGCCTAGCATAGGCCTGCTGGTGTGTTTCTCCTTTTTGTCATCATAGGCAAGCTGAATGGCGGCATAGCCATCGGTTTCAGCGTTTTTCACCTGTGTGACAACGCAAGGACCAGCCTCAATTACGGTGCAGGGGATATTCTTACCATCCTCACCGAATACGGAAGTCATTCCGATTTTACGTCCAATTAATCCTTGTGGCATTGTCTTTCTAATTTACAATTCACACTCATACTTTAATCTCTACTTCGACTCCACTGGGAAGTTCGAGCTTCATCAGAGCATCGATAGTCTTCGCATTGGAGCTGTAGATATCGAGCAAACGCTTATAGGAGCTGAGTTCAAATTGCTCCCTCGACTTCTTGTTAACGAATGTTGAACGGTTAACCGTAAAAATCCGCTTATGTGTTGGAAGCGGAATTGGACCGCTCACCACAGCGCCTGTAGCCTTGACCGTTTTAACGATCTTTTCGGCCGACTTGTCAACCAGGTTGTGGTCGTACGATTTGAGTTTAATTCTAATCTTTTGGCTCATTGTACTTATCGGATAAAAGTAATTATTCAATTTCTTTTAGCTCTTTGCCCTTGGATTTCTCAATCACCTCCTTAGCAATGTTAGCGGGTACTTCGGCGTAGTGCGAGAACTCCATGGTTGAAGTGGCGCGTCCGGAGGTTAGTGTACGGAGTACGGTTACGTACCCAAACATCTCGGCAAGGGGAACCTTAGCCTTAACCACGCGGGCGTTACCCTTCGATTCCATTCCGGCAATCTGGCCACGACGCTTGTTGAGGTCACCTATTACATCTCCCATGTTCTCCTCGGGGGTAACCACCTCAACACTCATAATAGGCTCAAGCAAAACCGGAGCGGCTTTTGAACCTGCTGCACGGAATCCGTAGCGGGCTGCAATTTCGAACGAGAGAGCATCGGAGTCAACCGGATGGAACGAACCATCCTTGAGCACCACCTTCATGCCTGGTATGGCATAGCCGGCGAGTATACCGTTGCTCATGGCTAACTCAAAGCCCTTTTGTACTGAGGGGATAAATTCACGGGGAATATTACCACCCTTCACCTCGTCAATAAACTGCAGTCCGGTAACACCTTCGTCGGCTGGACCAAGTTCAAAAATGATATCGGCGAACTTACCCTTACCACCGGTTTGCTTCTTGAACACCTCACGGTGCGAAACGCTCCTGGTAAATGCCTCACGGTAAGCAACCTGAGGAGCACCTTGATTGATCTCAACGTTAAACTCGCGACGTAGGCGGTCAACAATGATCTCAAGGTGTAACTCACCCATACCGCTAATAACGGTTTGACCGCTATCGGGGTCGGTGTTTACACGGAATGTTGGGTCTTCCTCTGAAAGTTTACCAAGCGCAATACCGAGTTTGTCAAGATCCTTTTGGGTCTTGGGCTCAATAGCCAAACCGATTACAGGCTCAGGGAAAGTCATTGCCTCAAGGGCTATAGGTTTTTCCTCCAAGCAAAGGGTATCGCCTGTTCTAATATCTTTAAAACCAACTGCTGCACAGATATCGCCAGCCTCGCAGAACTCAATTGGGTTCTGTTTGTTGGCATGCATCTGGTAAATACGGCTAATACGCTCCTTTTTACCGGTACGGGTGTTGAAAACGTAGCTACCGCTATCAACCTTTCCGGAGTAAACCCTGATGAAGGCCAGACGGCCTACAAAGGGGTCGGTAGCAATCTTGAATGCTAAACCGCAGAAAGGCTGATCGATGTATGGTTTACGAACCTCTTCGTTACCGGTGTTAGGATTTGTGCCAACCACATCACCCTTATCGAGAGGGCTGGGTAGGAAGGCAATAACCGCATCGAGCAAGTGTTGTATTCCCTTATTCTTGAACGACGATCCGCAAAGAACCGGAATAATCGACATGTCGATTGTGGCCTTACGGATAGTTTCAATAATCTCCTGCTTGGTAATGGAATCGGGGTCTTCAAAGAAACGCTCAAGGAGCTCATCGTTGTACGATGCAACTGCCTCAATAAGCTTGGCACGCCACTCGTCAACCTCGTCCTTCATGTTGGCAGGAACGGGCTCCAGACGGTAGTTGGTAGCCTTCAGCTTTTCGTCCTCAAAGAAAACAACGGCCTTATTCTCAACAAGATCGATAATGCCGTTAAAGTTATCTTCGGCCCCGATAGGGAGTTGAATGGGAATTGGATTTGCACCCAGTTTGTCTTTAATTTCCTGAACCACCCCAAGGAAATCGGCACCCACACGGTCCATCTTGTTAACATAGGCAATGCGGGGAACCCTGTACTTATCGGCCTGACGCCAAACGGTTTCGCTTTGGGGTTCAACACCACCCACAGCACAGAAAGTGGCAATAGCGCCATCGAGTACGCGGAGCGATCGCTCCACCTCAACGGTGAAGTCCACGTGTCCCGGGGTGTCGATAATGTTTATTTGATACTGCTTGTTCTCGTAGTTCCAAAAAGTTGTAGTAGCGGCCGAGGTAATAGTTATACCACGCTCCTGCTCCTGCACCATCCAGTCCATCGTTGCAGCCCCATCATGTACCTCACCAATCCTGTGAGTTTTACCTGTATAAAACAGGATACGCTCGGTAGTTGTTGTTTTACCGGCGTCGATGTGGGCCATAATCCCAATATTCCGAGTGAATCTTAAATCTCTGCTCATCAATCTCCTACCTTCCTCGTACTAATGGGTCTTAAAAACGGAAATGTGCAAAAGCCTTGTTAGCTTCAGCCATCTTATGCATATCCTCCTTACGCTTGAAAGCACCACCTTCCTGGTTGTAAGCAGCCATAATCTCTGCAGCAAGCTTGTCGCTCATACCCTTACCAACGCGTTTGCGGGCATAAAGAATAAGGTTTTTCATGGATAGCGATTGCTTACGCTCAGGCCGAACCTCGGTGGGCACCTGGAAAGTAGCACCACCCACCCTGCGGCTCTTTACCTCAACCTGTGGGGTAACGTTTTCAAGGGCAATCTTCCAGATTTCAAGGGGCGATTTTTCGCTGTCCTTCATTCTTTTACCTACTATATCAAGTGCATTGTAAAAGATTCCGAAGGCAATACTCTTCTTACCCGTTACCATTAAGTTATTCACAAACTTGGTAACCATTATATCGCCAAACTTGGGATCGGGTAAGATAATCCGTTTTTTTGGTTTTGCTTTTCTCATTGTTCAACCAATTCAAATGAGGTTAACTTTTACTTTTTACTAGCCTTATCCTTAGGCCTCTTGGCGCCGTACTTGGAACGGCCCTGTTTGCGACCCTCAACTCCGGAAGCATCGAGTGTTCCGCGAATGAGGTGATAACGCACACCGGGCAAATCCTTTACCCTACCCCCGCGGATTAGCACTATGGAGTGCTCCTGCAAGTTGTGACCTTCACCAGGAATGTAGGCGTTAACCTCCTTACCGTTAGTAAGCCTAACCCTGGCAACCTTACGCATAGCCGAATTCGGCTTCTTAGGCGTAGTGGTGTACACGCGTACACATACACCTCGTCTCTGGGGGCAAGCATCAAGGGCTGGAGCCTTGCTCTTATCCACCAGTTTAGACCTTCCTTTTCTTACTAGTTGCTGAATTGTTGGCATAAATCCAATTTATTGTTATAGTTTAAGTTTAAAAAATGGACTGCAAAGGTATTGATTTTTTTACAATTACAACTATGCAAATCAACTTTTTTGTACATCAGCTTTTTTAGCCGGTTTGCTTTTTGCGGGCGCAAAGGTATAACTTTTGATTTAAAAAAACAATCCTGATTCTTAGTAACTTGTAAAAAATATCGGCCCTGTGCCCCAAAATGTTTTACAACATAAGGCTTTTGGCAAATTTTATTTGTTGGAAACAAAATTTTACTATTTTTGGGCTACCCAAAAAAAGGGTAACCAGTCAAGGGAATTGGTTGTAAAGGGATATACCTTTTACTATATATGAATACCCGCGATTGGAAAAAATAAAATAACCTTATGTTAAACCAAAAATAAGCGTAAACCGCATGAAAACCTACCAAACCGAACAAATTAGGAATATCGCCTTACTGGGTAATACCGGCTCGGGCAAAACTTCACTGGCCGAGTCGATGATGTTTGAAGGTAAAATAATTGAACGCAAGGGAACAATTGATGGGAAAAACACCGTTTCCGATTACACCGAAATTGAACAACAGAACCAAAGGTCAATTTTTTCAACCTTGCTATACACCGAGTTCAATAACAGCAAGCTAAACATTATTGACACTCCGGGATCCGACGACTTTGTTGGTGCTGTTATCTCATCGATGTACCCAACCGATTTGCTGGTAATGGTTATTAATGCCCAGTACGGGGTTGAGGTTGGTACCGAAATCTTCAACCGTCACGCCGAGCACCTTCACAAGCCCATGATACTGGCCGTTAACCAGCTCGACCACGATAAGGCTAACTTTGATGCCACGCTCGACTCGCTGAAGCAAACCTTCGGTAATAAGGTTATCTTAACCCAGTACCCCGTTGCCACCGGTGCTGCTTTCGATAGCTTTATCGATGTAATCACCATGAAAATGTATAAGTTTAAGGGTGATACCGGTATCCGCGAGGAGTTCCCCATTCCCGACAGCGAAATGGATAAGGCCACTGAGCTTCACAATGCGCTCATTGAGGCTGCTGCCGAGAACGACGAATCGCTCATGGAGAAGTTCTTTGAGCAGGGTTCGCTCTCCGAGGACGAGATGCGCTCAGGCCTTTCAAAGGGTATTGCCAGCCGCAGCATTATGCCGGTTTTCTGCCTATCGGCAGCTAAAAACATTGGCACCAAGCGCCTCATGGATTTTATCATTAACGTTGGGCCTAATCCTACCCACTCACCGGTTCTTAAAAACAATAACAATAAACCCATTACCTGCGACGCCAGCGCTCCAACCTCGCTTTTCATTTTCAAATCGACCGTTGAGCCACACATTGGCGAAATCAGCTACTTCCGCGTAATGTCCGGTAAGGTAACTGAGGGTATGGACCTAACCAACGCCAACAACTCAACCAAGGAACGCCTTTCGCAGCTATTTGTTGTAGCCGGCAAGAACCGTAACAAGGTTACCGAGCTGGTTGCTGGCGATATAGGCGCTACCGTAAAGCTCAAGAACAGTAAGACCAACCATACCCTTTGCGGACCAGGTCTGGATTTCACCTTCGATCCCATGGAATTCCCCGATCCCAAGTTCCGCACCGCTGTTAAGCCTAAAAACGAGGCCGAGGTTGAAAAGCTTGGCGAACTGCTTAACCGTGCCCACCAGGAAGACCCAACCATTCTGGTTGAACACTCCAAGGAGCTCCGCCAGATTATCCTTTCCGGTCAGGGTGAGTTCCACCTCAATATTCTGAAGTGGCAGCTTACCAACCTACACAAGCTCGAGATTGAATACATAGCCCCACGTATCCCATACCGCGAAACCATTACCAAGGTTGCCCAGGCCGACTACCGCCATAAGAAACAATCGGGTGGAGCCGGTCAGTTTGGCGAGGTTCACCTGGTTATTGAGCCCTACGTTGAGGGTGCACCCGATCCCGTTAAGTACAAGGTTAACGGTAAGGAAATCAACCTCTCGGTTAGGGGGAAGGAAGTTATTGACCTGGAATGGGGCGGCAAGTTGGTGTTCTATAACTGCATTGTAGGTGGAGCAATTGATGCTCGCTTTATGCCTGCCATCCTCAAGGGCATTATGGAGAAGATGGAGCAGGGCCCGCTTACCGGTTCATATGCCCGCGATATCCGCGTTGCCGTTTACGACGGTAAGATGCACCCGGTTGACTCCAACGAAATCTCGTTTAAGCTTGCTGGCCGCAACGCATTCAAGAACGCATTCAAGGATGCCGGGCCTAAGATCATGGAGCCCATTTACGATGTTGAGGTGCTAGTTCCTGCCGACCGTATGGGCGATGTGATGAGCGACCTGCAGAACCGCCGCGCCATTATCATGGGTATGGGCAGCGTTAAGGGATTTGAGGTGATTAATGCCAAGGTTCCCCTAGCTGAACTAAACCGCTACTCCACTGCCCTATCATCGTTAACCAGCGGTAGAGCTACCTACACCATGAAGTTTGCCTCATACGAGCAGGTGCCTGCCGATGTTCAGGAAAAGCTCCTAAAGGCATACCAGGAACAGGAAGAGGAAGAATAGCCATACCCTGTTCAGCAAAAGAGGACTACCAATTGGGGTTAGCCCTCTTTTTTTTATACCTTTGTGCCAAACAAACAATACCATGAGAACAGCAGAAATTCACACATCGAAAGGGGTAATGAAGGTTAAGTTCTACGAGGAGGATGCCCCAAACACCGTTGCTAACTTTGTTAAGTTGGCCAATGAAGGCTTTTACGATGGGTTAGCCTTTCACCGTGTAATCCCCAATTTTGTGATTCAGGGCGGATGCCCCTTCTCCAAGGATATGACCGATCCCCGGGTGGGTACCGGTGGACCCGGCTATAAAATTAACTGCGAACTTACCGGAAATAACCAGTACCACGACCGTGGCGTACTTTCCATGGCGCATGCAGGCCGAAACACGGGTGGTTCACAGTTCTTTATTTGCCACAACAGGCAAAACACCAAGCACCTCGACCGCCAGCATACCTGCTTTGGTAAGGTTTACGAAGGCCTTGAAGTAATTGATGCTATCCGTGTTGGCGATAGGATTGAAAAGATTGTGATTGTTGAGGAATAAGGGGAGCGTGTATAGAGTTTAGTGTTTAGTGAATATAGTGTTCTGCGTAATTAGGACTATAATATATTCATTTTCAGCGAACAACAATACACTAACAAACTCCACCTGCCATCCTGAGTAGCCTGTACTGGGCATATCGAATTGTAGCGCAGGATCTTATTAACCCCTAAAAATGCGAAGGAGCGAACAGAGCTGGAAGACGTTCTCGGACAAAGGGGTTTTGATGTTTTGTGTTATACGCAGCCAGCGTTCTAAACTATTCATAATCAAAAACAACCAAACACAATACTCTGCCCCTACCTCCCCCTAAACAGATGCAGGAACCCCTTGTAGGGGCCACGGGCAAAACGGCGGTCGTCCCAGCCTCGGGCTTCGATAATGTAGTAATAAACACCCTCGGCAGCATCTGATCCTGAACTGGTTCGACCATCCCATCCTTTCCACTCGCTTGGATTACCACTGTATGTGTAAACCAGCTTGCCGCTACGGCTATAAATACGTATGGTAAACGAACGAATTGAGCGAATGCTCTCATCGGTATCGGAAAAGCGGAACACATCATTCTTTCCATCGCCATTGGGTGAAAAAACATTGGGGATGGCATCGGCGCTTATGCGCGAGGAGTCAACCTTAATATCAGTAATAACCGAATCGATACACCCCGAGAGGGTATTTACCGAGTAATGGTAAACCTTGTAGAATCCGGGAACCATTACCTTTTTATCGGGGAAGGCCTCGTTGCGCTGTGCAATTAAAGAGCTATCGCGCCAAACAGAAATATCGAAAATGCTTTCGGGAGAAATCTTTCGGGTTGTAATACGCCAGTAAATGGAATCGCAATTCAGACTTTTGCTTTCGAGCCTTAGGCCCAGCAGCGCCTCATACTCGGCATTCGCATCAAAATCGTTCCACACTCCCCTTTCGTCAACCTGGATTAGATTATCGGCCTTAGTAGCAACGGCAGTTACCTCAGGCGTTGTTAGGGTAAGGGTTCTCCCAAAAGGGTTTTGGATGGTAACGGTATAAGTGGAATTATGCAGAGGTGCAGGATTCTCAATAACCAACTTTAATGCTGAGGACGATGGCAGCTCAATACTGCTCTCCGAGGCCTGCCAGGTAACATTTGCAAAGTACTGCTGACCGTAGGTATTCCGTTCTGGTTGATTTGAGCGCGAAAGGTCGTGGTAGGTAAAACGGTCGTAGGCAACGTTGTACGATGAGGGTATTGTGATGGAATTAAGCTCAAGAAACTGGCAACTGTTGAAGATGTCAATCCGGTCGAGGCTAACATTATCAGTAAAAAGCCAGCAGGTGAATGTTTCGGTAGAATCGGCAATATCGGTAATTACCACTCTGTAGCCGCCCTCATTTAGGTTCAACTGTTCGCTTTGCACAACGCTAACTTCCTCAGCAAACAGTTCAAACCGTAAGGTAGGGTTTGATACTAAAGGGTTATACCTATACCACTTAAAGTTGGCAATATTCCCTGTAGTATGGCGGGCACTAAGTTTGCCAATATCGCCATAAAATACAAATATTGAATCCTGGTTAACTGTATTGCTATACTGGGTAAGCAGGGTTATAACTCTTCCCGGGGCGTTAAGTTGAGCCCGTGATGTAAAACCCACGCCAGCAAGAAATATAATTAAAATTGATATTTTACTCCAAAATCTCATTAGCATTTGTAGGCAACTATGCGCTGTTGATTATTAAAACGTTAAAGGTGCAAATTTATGTGATAAGTTAGTTTGATTTTACAGGAAAAGCACCTAATCAGTCCTGCGAATATTGGCACCAATGGCATTAAGTCGGCCATCAATGTTCTCGTACCCGCGGTCAATCTGCTCAATATTGTGAATAACGCTCTTTCCCTCGGCCGAAAGGGCAGCAATAAGCAGGGCAACGCCTGCCCTGATATCGGGTGATGTCATAACGGTGGGGCGTAACTTCATCTTCCGGTCATGCCCTATAACAGTGGCGCGATGCGGGTCGCAAAGGATTATTTGAGCACCCATGTCAATTAGCTTGTCCACAAAGAATAGTCGGCTCTCGAACATCTTCTGGTGGATTAGTACGGAGCCCTTTGCCTGGGTGGCAACCACCAGGAAAACGCTGAGCAAGTCGGGCGTTAGCCCGGGCCAGGGGGCATCGGCAATGGTGAGTATGGAACCATCGATAAAGGTATCAATCTCGTAGTGTTCCTGGGGTGGGATATGGATATCATCGCCTATAACCTCAAACTCAATGCCCATGCGGCGGAACGAATCGGGAATAATGCCGAGGTTAGGATACGATACATTACGAATGGTGATATCGCTGGCTGTCAAGGCCGCAAGACCAATGAACGAACCAATCTCAATCATATCGGGCAGAATGGTATGGGTGCAGCTGCCCAACGATTCAACCCCCTCAACGGTAAGCAGGTTTGAACCAATACCCGATATTTTTGCCCCCATGCTAACCAGCATCTTGCTAAGTTGCTGTAGGTATGGTTCGCATGCAGCATTGTAAATGGTGGTTTTACCCGGAGTAAGCACAGCGGCCATGAGGATGTTAGCCGTTCCGGTAACCGAAGCCTCATCGAGCAGCATGTAAGTACCCCGCATGTTTTTACCCTCAAGGGTAAAGAAATTCTCACGGGTATCAAAGTTAAAGGTTGCGCCCAACTTCTGAAATCCAAGAAAATGTGTATCCAACCGTCGGCGACCAATTTTATCGCCACCGGGCTTAGGGGCGTATGCTCTGCCATATCGCGCCAGCAGTGGACCAACCACCATGATAGAGCCGCGTATGGCGGCAGCCTTAACCTTAAAATCGTTAGTGGTAAGATACTCTACATCAACATTTTTGGCTGTAAAGGTGCACTCCGAGGAGCTGTGCCTTTGAACCTCAACACCCATACCCTGAAGCAGCTCAATAAGTTTATTAACATCGCGGATGTTTGGGATATTTTTGATTGTAACAGGTTCAGCTGTGAGTAGTGCGGCGCAAATGATTTGCAGTGCCTCATTCTTTGCCCCCTGTGGGTGCAACTCACCCTTTAAGGGCTTACCACCGTATACCTCAAATGTTGCCATGTAGAAAGTTTTTTTTAACGCTTACGATGATGCTTGGGCCGCTTACCACCAGTAGGTTTAACCTCGCGCTTATCAATCAGCTTTGAGCCGGGAGCCATAACCAGCCTGCCTTTGCTTAGATGCTCCATATCGCGAAATATATCATCGTCGGTAACCGATTCCTTATTCCATGTGATGTTGGCCTTTTTCATCTGGTTGGCAATAAGTTGCTTAAAGGCTTCCTTTTCAGGGCCCTCATCCATCTCAATAGCTTTTTCGATCATCAGTTCAATGATACGTCCATAGTGCTTGAAATTAATGGGATGGCTTGGGTATGGTACCCTACGCGGTTTCTCATTGTACTTTTCAAGATCGGGCTTAGGGTAAGGCGATTCGATGTCGAGCCTGAAGTCAGACATGATAAAGAGGTGGTCCCAAAGCTTATGGCGGAAATCGTTAACCGCTCTTAGCTGGGGATTAAGGTTGCCCATAATGGCAATAAGCGATTTGGCAAGCCTGTTACGCTCCTCCCTATCATCAATGCTGGCTATGTGATCGACCATTTGCTGGATATGCCTTCCGTATTCCGGTAATCGCAACTTTTTTCGTTGGGTATTGTAATCCATCTAAAGTGTTTTAGTAAGAAGAGTAAATTTAATCTGCGCTCAGAAAATAATATGTATTTAACACAAATATATGTAATTGCATGTGAAAAAACAAAGTGGGAATAATTGCCAAAAGTAGCACAAATGTTTTACACAAGCTGTTTTAGGTTTGCAAATTTAAGCAATAAATTCTTAGAGCCCACAATGTTAAAGTTAACCAAAGCTTTGCGGTTAGGCCCAACACCCTCAATTGCCTCCACAACACCCTCGCCAAACTTGGCGTGGAAAACGGTCATTCCTACCGTAATGGCATCGGGCGATATATCCTTGGCGTTTTTAGGAGCTGATGGCACCTGAGTGCTTGCCCTTGAGAGCGCCGATGCGGACTGTGTGGAGGGTTGGCGACTAAATCCGCCAAAGTTTTGCCCCTTCACAGTTTGCCTCTCGGCCGTGCTCCCAAACTCATCGTCGCTATAGGGCACATCGATATATTCAGAGTCTATCTCCTTGATAAACCGGCTTGGAGTGCATTGCGTTGGCGAGCCCCACCTATAGCGGGTTTGGGCATAGGTGATATATGCCCTTCTGGCAGCGCGGGTAAGCGCAACGTAAAAAAGGCGACGCTCCTCCTCCATGTCCTCCTGTGACTTGATATTTAGCGATGATGGAAAAAGGTTCTCCTCAAGTCCAGTGAGAAAAACGTAATCGAACTCAAGCCCCTTGGCGGAGTGAACGGTCATTACGCTAACCCTGTTTTTGTCGCCATCCTTATCGGTATCCTGATCGGTAAGCAGGGCAACGTTCTCAAGGTAATCGACCAGGGTTAGAGTTTCCTCCATGCCCTCCCCCTTACGGCTTTCAATAAACTCGCGGATACCGTTAAGCATCTCCTCAATGTTCTGCAGGCGCGATATCCCTTCCTGGCTCTTATCGGCCTTTAGGTCGGTGAGCATGCCCGAAGCGTTAGCAATGGCATACACGGCCTCGTAGGCATCCATGGTGTAAACCTTTTGCTGGAACGACACTATCAGATTCCTGAACTCTTCAAGCTTTTTGGCAGCAGCAGGTTTAACCCCTCCATTATGTTTACCCAGTTCACCCACGGTTTGCCAAAGGCTAAGTCCCAACTGGTTGGCAAGGGCCTGAAGGT
>Ga0208198_1000296_pt1 | contig 58794 bp, 50 predicted proteins | sample AD_JPNTR2_MetaG_FD_184446 | JGI IMG/M metagenome (GOLD analysis project Ga0208198, IMG submission 184446) | Active sludge microbial communities of municipal wastewater-treating anaerobic digesters from Japan - AD_JPNTR2_MetaG (SPAdes) (version 2) | ecosystem: Engineered > Bioreactor > Anaerobic...
GACTTGCCGGGTCCCGCTTTGGCTTTCGGAATGAATGGTTCGATACGTTCCCATTGTTCATTGGTCAGGTCCATGAGCCTTATATCGGCCATGACCCTGCATTACCTTGAGGTTTTGGGATGGGTTCTAGCCTGCTTCTGATGTTGCGGTCGGTGTTCATGATCTTCACGCACCTGGAGACCCCAGCGGATTCGGTGGCGGTGGGCTTCCCGTGGTTTTTTGAGAATCTGTATTTCGAGAACGACATGTTCTTCTCGGGTCACACCGCCATGCCGTTCATCGGGTTTTATGTGTTCCGTCGCAGCCGCCTGAGATTCTTTTTTCTCTTCGGCGCCATCGTGATGGGGATTGTCGTTCTGGCGATGCACTTGCACTACAGCATCGACGTTTTTGCTGCGTTCTTTATGACCTACTGCTCGTACAAGATGGGCCAGCGGCTCTTGCGAAAGCTCGACCCAACGCATCTTGTCTGACGGGGCGGTCACAGCCTACACTTCCGCCGCCGGAAGTTCGTCAAACAACTCCGGTTGCTCCCCCGGACCGGCGAGAGTTTTGGAGGGCTTGAGGCCCAAGTGCTCGCAGGCCTTGGTCGTAATCTCTCGGCCTCGTTTGGTTCGGCGCAGGAAGCCGATCTGAAGGAGGTAGGGCTCGACCACATCCTCCAAAGTGTCGCGTTCCTCGCCCAGGGTCGCGGCGATCGCCTCGATGCCGGCTGGTCCGCCGTCATAGACGTTCACCAAGGCTTTGAGGAACGACCGATCGAGTTCGTCCAGGCCCAAGGTGTCGATCTGCTCCATCTGGAGGGCGTTGTCAACGATCCTGGCGCTCAGCGTGCCTGTCCCTTTTACCTGGGCGTAATCGCGGACGCGTTTGAGCAGGCGGTTGGCGATTCGCGGCGTGCCTCGAGATCGGGCTGCGATTCGTTCGAGCGTGCCTTCCTCACAGACCAACTTGAGCAGTTGTGCCGAGCGGCCCAGGATTTCCGTCAACTCGCTGACGGAATAGAAATCCATGTGGTAGAGCATTCCGAACCGGCTGCGCAGGGGAGCGCTGAGCAGGCCCGCCCGGGTTGTAGCGCCGATGAGGGTGAAGTGTTTAAGTGGAAAGTTGATCGTTTTGGCATGTAGCCCGCTGTCGACTGTGTAATCCACGCGGAAATCTTCCATCGCCGGATAGATGAACTCCTCGACCGGTGTGCTGAGTCGGTGGATTTCGTCGATGAAGAGCACGTCACCGGTGTTGATGTTGCTGAGCATGCCCATGACGTCGCCCGCCTTGACCAGGGCCGGGCCGGAACTGAACCGGATGCGAGCCCCCATTTCATTGGCGACGACATTCGCCAAGGTGGTCTTACCCAGCCCCGGCGGGCCGTAGAACAGCATGTGCTCCAGGGGTTCGCCTCGCTGCTTGGCCGCCGCGATGGCGATCGAGAGCTTCTCCCGCACGTTCTTTTGCCCGATGCACTCGTGCAGTGACTTGGGCCGCAGGGATACATTAAAGCTCTCCTCGGCCTCGCTTAATGATTGTCCGCTGATGATTCTGCCTATTGCCATGCCGACAGCTTACCCCTTTCCCGGGAGACTGCAAGGACTGTAAACTCGTTAGCGATTCGCGATGTACCGTTCGTACTCCGCCCGGGTGTCGATCAGCTCCAGATTCTGTCCCGTCCATGGGTTCCGGCCAGTGAAGTTGGTCGTGTTGTACGCAGGGTCGTCGATCCTGCCTTCGGGGCCTTGGATGCCCCAGGAATCCGTCTGGTAGACGCGCGCCCCTTCGTTTTCCGCCACCCACGTGCCTTGACCCAACGTCGTCTGGCTCCACATGTGGGCGATGTAGTCCCGACTGCGGCTGGCGTTTTGCAGGCTGTCCATGTAGCCCTCGAATGCCTGATTCGCCTCGGCGATCGACCGTTGCAGATTGCGATTGAGTTGCTGCTGGCGGATCGCGCGGTTCTGCATCTCCTGGCCCATCCATTGCGGGTTGATCTGTATCGTCTTCTCGATTCGGATGAACAGGGGAAGCCACTCGTCGAACTCGTTCTCCGGTGCCCAACTGCCCTGTACGGTCACCTGCCAGACCGGGCTCATCGACTGGGTCGAGCACATGACGCTGAAAAGCCCTCGAAGGGTGGTCCCTGTCGGGACGTTCAGAAAACGGACGTGGAGCAGACGCGAATCGACTTGGAATCCATGAGCCCGCAGGTCCTGGACCGTCTGTGCCGCCTCGGGTACGACTTGCTCGGCCCCGCATTGGTTGATGACCTGCACATCCCGGCTGGTTCCGTTGAGCCCGAGCACAAGACTCAACGCCTGCGGCGGCGCCTGATACGGCGCGTGGATGGTGCCGGGGATTTGCATGCCTTCCATCGGCATGATGGTGTGCCAGACGCCGCCCATACCGTGTGTTCGGGTCTGGGGATTGTTTGTCAGGACAAACTGAACCTTCTGACCTTCCAGATGCCAGCCTTGGGGGATCTGGATCGACAGGGACTGGTCGACTAAAGCTGCCAGTTGGAGGGGAAGCTGCTTGCCGGTTCTTTGGGCCGCGTGTCGGATGAGCGCCGCGGGCGAGAGGGTGGCACCGTCAGCAACGGGCGTCGCTTCCGCCGCCCGACGGGCCTGCTCCTGTACCACCGCGACGCCCTGGGGGGTGTAGGCGAGATTGGCCATGATGGTTGTCAGCATCGGACGGAACTGGTCCCACACTGGGGTCTTGGCGAGCAGCAGATAGAAGGTGCCGATGCTTTCCGTGCAGAAGAAGTAGCCATGCCCGGTGCCTTTCTCCCCTTCGTCCGTCAAGGTCAGTTCCGCGATTGTCCGACCCCGGTCCGGCGTGGAGTTCATGTGGGTCGCCTGTAAATCAGGATACTCCTCGCGCAGTGCGGCGATGCACTTGGCGGCCAGCGCGACCGAATCTTTGATCTCCGGGCCCACAGGGAATGTCATGAACAGCGCCGCCGCGTTTTCCTGCGGCTCCATCACGATGGCTGCATAGGTGCCCTGGCCAAACATGTCGCCTTCCGTCACCTGCCAATCCTTCGGTTTATAGAGCACGAGCCTGCCGTCGGCGGACTGGTACCTCTCCATCACGGGCTCGTTGGACCTGGGCATGTCGCCCGTTTGCACTGGCGGCACCGTCGGAGGCTGGACGACGATCTTTTCTCCGCAATCCGGGCAGAACTTCGCTCCGGTCGGGAGCTTGGCGTTGCACTTCGGACAATTTGTTGGAGTCGCCGGCGGCGCGGGAGGCGCAAGCTTCTCGCCGCAGGTGGGGCAGAACTTTGCATTGGCGGCCACCTTGGCTCCGCACTTGGGGCATCGAATTTCTGCAGGGGCCTGAACGGTCGGCGGTGTCTGGATCTGCGGTTTCGGGGCGGGCTTGACGTTGGTCGAAGTCAGCGTGATGGTCATCTCCTGACCGGCCATCTGCATGACTTGGTGTACCGCTCCCACTCCGTCGGCATACCAGATGGTCGATGTCATCGTTCCTTGTCCCGGCACGATCATCGACGACTGGACTTTGACGCAATCAAACGCCCCGGCGGGTGTCTGAACCCGTTCTGCGCCGACGGACTGAAAATTCGTGGTCATGCTCATGCCGAACTGGTTGATCGTGGATTGCCACGTGTCTCCTGGACGGTAGGGTAGTTTGATCCGCATCACCGGCGGGTCATACCGAATCTCCTGTCCCTGCGCTTGGCTCAGATAAGACTTGACCCCTTGTTCGTCGACCGCCATGTACTCCCGGCTTGTCTGCCAGCCCATGATGGTTTCAACCACCGCACATCGAACGGGGCCGACGTTTTCGAATCCTGCGACCTTCGTGGTCACCTGCACCCCACTGGACATCTGGTAGATCCATTGATTTCCTTCCTGCAGGGGCAGGTAGTCCGCTGCCGAAACGATCGATATGCACAGAATCGAAAGAATCGCTGCTGTTTTCACCGTGTACATGATGACCTCCCGCTGGGTAAAACCTGTTCATTTGCCAAGTCGCATGATCTGTCCCTCATGGTATCGGCGAGTACAGATACCGGTCAAGAGCAAACGACATTAGGGATTCGGGTCCGCGACGAGAAGAAAACCACAGTCAACCTTCGGCGCCCTGTTTGACGCGATAGACGATTGGCACGAGTTCTTCCGCCGTCTGGACCTCAGGGTGTTTCCGGCTGGCCTGCTCGATCAGATCCATCGCTTCATTGCGTTTCTCGCCCCAGGCGATGAGGATCTCCAGGGCTTCGGTCTGGAAGGGTTTGAGATGGGTCTGTGGCGTTCCGGGGGGATGTATTCCGAAGGCGAAACCTTGGAGCTTGCCCTTAAGCTCAGAGACGATCGCCTGGGCCATCTTGCGACCGATGCCGGAGAGCGTCATGAGCCTCTTTTCGTCGCCGGTCTCGACGGCCGCCGCGACGTCCGCAATGGGGAGGCTCAGAGCCCGCAGGCCCTTGCGGATACCCAGGCCTTTGACGCTGGTGAACTCCGAGAAGAACTCCCGTTCCAGCGGGCTCAGGAAACCGACCAGGCGGGGAATGAGGTTTCCGCCGCCAAGGCTGCCCTCATAATACTCCATCGTGCACAGCGAGATGGTCGCGCCGATCTGTCCGGAAAGGGCCGCGATACAGTACCCGGGCAACATCACCTCATACGTGACCGCGCCGACCTTCACCAGCGCCGTCTCCTCACCCAACTGAACAAGTTGTCCTTCGATTCCCGCGATCACATCTGTCATTGATGATCGATGATTGACTGACTATTGATGATTGCAGCGGAAGAACCGGACTGCCCGAATCACCAATGATCCGTCATCCTTTCATCAATCCTTTCCTTTGGATCCAAGCCTGCTGAGAGCATTCGCACAGCACAATGCCGCCGCCATGGCGTCGGCCACGTCCGGCGGCGACGGCAGTTGCGGCAGGCCCAGGATCGTCTGGATCGTTCGTTGCATCTGTTCCTTCGAGGCCCGGCCGTGGCCTGTGAGCGATTTCTTGATCCTCGTGGCGGCGAAGCTCTTGACCTCGATGTGCGCCCTGGCGCACTTTTGCAATATAACCCCGCGGGCGTGACCCATCAAGATCGCGGTTCGTGGATGGGCGTAGTGAGCGTAGATCTCCTCCACCGCCACGACGTGGGGCATCAGCCGCTCCAACAGTATTTCCAGGTCCAGAGCGATCTCGTCCAGACGAGTCGCCAGCGGCAGGCCGTGTGTGGTCCGTAGGACGCCCGCCTCGATCACGGTCTCCTGCCCGCCGTCGGTATCGACGCAGGCATAGCCGCAGACCTGCAGGCCCGGGTCGATCCCCAGGATCCGGATGGAATCTACTATTGACGATTTGCTATTTGCTATTGAGTCAGGCATGGATTACTTAGCCTTCCTGATTCCAGCTTGCTCCTTGGGGGCTCTGCCCCAAAACCCCCGGTATTTTCCGCTTTGGGCCAATAGCAGGGGAGACAGATGAGGTATCGTGGGCTGGCCTTTTGCTGCCTACCGGATTTGCAGGTAGTCTGGGGTTGCTGCTGTGGAGGATAGGGCTCTGCTGGCAAGCATCCCGAGCGCCGCAGCAGTCCAGTGGCGGGGGCGATGTCGTCATTAGGGAGGCATCGTCTTGCTCTTGTGCCCTGCTGTTGGCTCAAAGCGAAAAACGCCCGAGGTCGGGGGACAAAGTTCCCGCTCGCCCGGCCGAGGCCGAGTATTCTTATTTCCATTTCCACTGCGTTCCTTGCGGGCCGTCTTCGAGGACGATGCCCGCTTCGTCGAGTTGCTTGCGAATGGCATCGGCGCGAGCGAAGTCCTTTGCCTTTCGGGCCTCGGTCCGCTGGGCGATGAGGATGCCGACGAGCTTGTCTACGGCCTGTTGATCGACGCCGCCGGACTCACAACCCTGATCGGTCACGACGCCCAGGACGTCTCCACCGAGCTTGGTGAACACGTCGTGAATCGCGCCGAGCGTTTCGCGGGTGACTTTCTTGTCTTCAACTGCCTTGTTGCTGATGCGGACCAGGTCGAACAGTACCGACAACGCTACCGCGGTGTTGAGGTCGTCGTTCATCGCGGCTTCGAACTTGCCTCTGAGTTCTTCGAGCAGCTTGAGGATTTCCAAGTCGATGTCGCCCTGTGCGGCCGAAGTGAGCCTCTTTCGCAGGCTGTGTACGGCCTCGCTGATCCTTTGGTTTCCGCTGTGGGCCGCGAACAGGGCGGCGTCGGAGAAATCCAGCGGGCTGCGGTAGTGACTGTTCAGAATGAGCTGGCGGACCGCGAGCGGTCCGTAGGCGCGGGTCAGCCGCTCGTGGGCGCCGGCGAAGGCCTGCTTGAGCGTGATGAAGTTGCCCAGGCTCTTGCCCATCTTTTGCCCATCCACAGTGACCATGTTGTTATGAATCCAGAAACGAACGAAGGGAACGCCGTTGGCGGCCTCCGACTGGGCGATCTCGCACTCGTGGTGGGGGAACTGATTCTCCAGTCCGCCGCCGTGGATGTCGATCGTTGCGCCGAGGTACTTCATGGACATGGCCGAACACTCCAGGTGCCAGCCGGGATAACCCATGCCCCAGGGGCTGGGCCACTGCATGATGTGATTGGGCTCGGCCTTTTTCCACAGCGCGAAGTCCGCCGGGTTTCTTTTCTCGGCCGAGACTTCGATGCGGGCGCCGGCCATCATCTCTTCAGTGTTGCGGCCGGACAGCTTGCCGTAATTGGGGAATTTCGAGACGTCGAAGTACACCGAGCCGTTCACTTCATAGGCGAAGCCCTTTTCGAGAAGTGTCTTGACCAGCTCGATCTGCTCGACAATGTGGCCGCTGGCCCGCGGACTGATGTCCGGCCGGACGCAGTTGAGCTTGTCCATGTCCTCGAAGAAACTGCGGGTGTAGGACTCGGCCAAGGCCATCGGGTGCTTTCGTTCCTTGCTGGCGGCCTTGGCGATTTTGTCCTCACCCGCGTCGGCGTCGTCGGTCAGGTGCCCCACGTCGGTGATATTCTGCACGTAGGTGACCGCGTAGCCCAGATACCGCAGGTATCGCACGAGCACGTCGAAGCTGACATAGCTCTTGGCATGTCCCAGATGCGCATGCCCATACACGGTCGGACCGCACACGTAAATACCGACCCGCCCCTCTTGGAGCGGTTTGAACTCCTCCGTTCGTCGCGTCAGACTATTGTAAAGCTGTAGAGCCATAAGGTCCTTTGACACTGATTGACACGGTTGTTGTCAGGTTCGGATTTGTACTGCCTCTATTAGACACGGATTAACACGGATTGACACGGATTTTTTGGGGGGGACTCAGGGTTCCTCCGATCTCGGCGGGGCATCGAACACCCGGCGCTTCACCTCGACAGACCGGCCGAAGTTGATCAGCAGGCCGATCGTCAATCCTGTGGCCTTCAGATAGTTGACGAGTTGCACCTCATGGACGGCGTCCAACCTGCCGACAGCCTTTGTCTCAACGATGATCGTGTCTTCGACCACGATGTCCGCGAAGTACTCGCCGACAGTCTTGTCGTGGTACAGCACGCGAAGCGGGACCTCGCAGATGCATCTGAGTCCCATTTCCTCCAGCTCGATCGCGAGTGCATTCTTATACACCTTCTCAACGAAGCCGCACCCCAGCTCTTTGTGTACGGCATAGGCCGCCCCGATGATTTTCTCCGACAGTTCCTGGTGCTTCACTTGCTCCCTCCGCAAATGCCCCAAGTACCTCGCTCTCTCCGTTCTTCAAATCCGTGTCGATCCGTGTTAATCCGTGTCAAAGCGATCTCTTCGGTTTCTTGCGGAGCATGGCGATCGCGGTCGCGGCCATGGCTTCGCCGGCGCCGATCTCGCCCAGGCCTTCGTTGGTCTTGGCCTTGACGTTGACGCAGGAGAAATCCATCCCGAGCAACCCGGCGATGCACCGACGGATCTGGCCCTTGAACGGGCCCAGCTTGGGCTGCTCCGTGTGGATCGTCAGGTCCACGTTGACCACTTCCCAGCCCTTCTTCTCGAGCTGCGCTTTGACCTCGTAGAGAAAGCCCTTGCTGTCGGCGTCCTTCCACTGCACGTCCGTGTCGGGAAAGAGCGTCCCGATGTCGCCCAGACCGGCGGCCCCGAGCAAAGCGTCGATGATCGCGTGCAGGGCGACGTCGCCGTCGCTGTGGCCCAGCAAGCCGCCGGGAAAAGGAATATAGACTCCGCCCAGCATGAGCTTTCGGTTTTCGACGATCCGATGGATGTCCGTGCCGATGCCGACCCTGTATTCCGGCGGTTTGAATTCCTCGATCACAACTGCCCCTTCGTGCTGGGAATCTCCGTCCCGACGATTTTCACCGCCGCGGCCAGCGCCTGGCCCAAGGCCTTGAAAACCGCTTCGGCGATATGGTGGCTGTTGATGCCGTAAGGGACGTTTACGTGCAGATTGAATTTACCCGTGTTGGCGAAAGCCCGCAGGAATTCCTCGATCAACTCGACGTCGAAATCGCCGATTTTGTCCGTACGGTAGGTCGCGTGGTACACGAACGCCGATCGGCCGGACAGGTCCAGCGCAACATTGGCCAGCGCGTCGTCCATCGGTACCGAACTGTGGCCATACCGGGCGATGCCTTTTTTGTCGCCCAGCGCCGACAACAGGCACTCGCCCAAGCAGATGCCCACATCTTCGGTCGTATGGTGGGCGTCGATATGCAGGTCGCCCTGGGCCTTGACATTCAGATCGATCCGCCCGTGTTTGCTCAGGTGCGTGAGCATGTGATCGAGGAAACCGACGCCCGTGTCGATCTCGTAACTGCCGATGCCGTCGAGGTTGAGCTCACAGCGGATATCGGTCTCTTGGGTCTGGCGATGAAGTTGTCCGATTCGATTCTTCATGTCGGCCATCCTATCTTGCGACGATCTCCTTGAGGGCGGCGATCAGCCGTTCATTTTGTTCCTGGGTGCCCACGCTGATCCTGAGTTTATCGGAAATCCCCGGCTGATTCCAGTACCGCACAAAGATGTTTCGCCGGGACAGTTCCTCGTGGATGGGGGCCGCCGAACCGTTTTTCGTCTGGGCGAAGACGAAGTTCGAGTGACTCTCGGGTACCGAAAAGCCGATCGCCCGTAACTGCTCGGTCAGGGTCCGACGGTCCTGCTTGATCTTTTCCACGTTCGCCTGGAAGTACGCACGGTCCCGGATCGCGGCGGTCGCCAGCGCAATCGCGACCGCATCGACATTATAGGAATCTTTGACCTTGGCCAGCCCGTCGATCAGCCCCTTGTCGGCGATGGCATACCCGAACCGCAGGCCCGCCAGCGAATAACCTTTGCTCAGGGTCCGCAGGATGATCACGTTGGGGAAGTCCTTGATCAGCGGGACGCAGTTCCACGCCGCGAAGTCCGCGTAGGCCTCGTCGATCAGCAGCACGCCCTTGAGCTCCGAGGCCAGCGAGGCCAGCTCCTCCACGCGAATGAGACTGCCGGTTGGAGCGTTCGGGTTGCAAACGATGGTCAAGGCCGCCCCGGTGGATGCGAGTTTGGCGGGTAGGTTAAACTCCCCGTCGAACGGGATCTCGAGGATCGGGCAGTCGTGCAACTTCGCCAGGACGGGGTACAGCGTGTACGTCGGGACCGGGTAGGCCAACGCCCGCCGCTCGTCACAGATGGCCCGGATCGCCATGGCCAGCAGCTCGTCGCCGCCGTTGCAGCACAGGATGTTGTCGGGCGACACGCCATGGATCTCCGCGGCCGCCTCGCGGAAACTGGTCGCCATCGGGTCGGGGTACCGCCGGAACTGTTCCGGCCGCATCTCGACCAGTGCCTTCATCACCGCCGGCGAAGGCGGATACGGATTCTCGTTCGTGTTGAGTTTGACGACGTCGGTCGCCTTGGGCTGAAAGCCCGGCATATATCCCGCCGTTTGTTCCACGTTGTCGCGAAAATAACCCATAGTCCAGGCTTACCCAGTTGATTGTACAAAGTCACCCGATTCTCCGGCCGGGTTCCGGATGAGACAAGATTATACGACGTCTTGGTTCCCGGCGAAAGTTCGATTTCCATTCGGCCTTGACCCGACCGGTCGGATTCATCGTGTTGGATTTGACGCCGGAGGCAGATACAATAGAACCACCGGGGGGATGGGCCATCCCGGCAGCAAGGCAATTCATCGCTCGAAAGGAAGGACGATGCAAGTAATCAGCGAGGAGATTGGCAAGTGTATCCAGAGCGCATCCTGGATTCGACGCATGTTCGAGGCCGGAATCGAGCTCAAGCAAAAGTTCGGGGCCGACGAGGTTTGCGACTTTACGTTGGGTAATCCCGATCTGCCGCCTGTGCCGCAAGTGGCGTTCGCGTTGCGGAGTCTGGCCGACACCGTAGGGCAACCTCTGTCATTGGGCTACATGCCCAACGCGGGTCTGTCTTCCACCCGTCAGAGGTTGGCGGAGCACCTGGCGCGCGAGCAGAAGGTGTTGCTGACTCCATCGCACGTCATAGTGACGTGCGGGGCCGCCGGCGGATTGAATGTGGTGTTTCGGGCGGTCCTCGAACAGGATGATGAGGTCATCTGCCCCTCCCCGTATTTTGTCGAGTATGGTTTTTACGCGGCCAATTACCGCGGAAAATTGGTACCTGTCCCTTCCAAGCTTCCAGGCTTCTCGCTGGACGTGGACGCCCTCGAAGCGGCTATCACGCCCAAGACACGTGTGGTTCTCATCGACAGCCCGAACAATCCGACGGGTGTGGTCTACAGCCAGGATGAGCTCAAGGAACTCGCGGCGGTCCTGGTCCGCGCCAGCCAGGAGTTCGGCAGGCCTATCTACCTGGTCTCCGATGAGCCATACCGGTTCCTGACTTATGACGCTGTCGAGGTTCCGCCCGTTCTGCCGTTATATCCGTTCGCCGTGGCGGTCGGCTCCTTCTCGAAGAGCCTTTCGCTGGCGGGCGAGCGCATCGGGTACATCGCCGTCAATCCCGCAATGCCACAAGGCGATGAGCTAATCGCCGGCCTGATCCTGTGCAACCGGATTCTCGGCTACGTGAACGCCCCGGTGATCGGGCAGCGCGTCGTGGAAGCGGTCCTAGGGGTTACTGTGGACGCAGAAGTCTACAAAAAACGCCGGGATGCCATGGCGGAGGTACTCCGCAACGCCGGCGTCGAATTCGTCCTGCCCAAGGGGGCATTCTACTTCTTCCCCAAAGTTCCCGGCACCATGGACGATCTGGAATTCTGCCAACTGCTTTTGGACGAACGCATCCTCGCGGTTCCGGGGCGAGGTTTCGGCCTGTCCGGCTATTTCCGCCTGACCTATTGTATGGACGAAACGATCATCCGCCGGGCAGGCGAGGGCTTCAAGAAAGCCGCCGATCGAGCCAGGGCCAAGCGATGAGATGCAGTGTTCAACTCGCCCGGTAGAGCAAGTCGGTTCGCTGTCTGGCCGCCCGAAGTAATACGCCAATGGGGCTAGGTCCGCCGCGTCAGGAAGAGGTTGTTTTTGCCCTTGGCCGCACGCGTTTCTTATTGCGTGTGTGTGGTTTTGCATGTGGGTTTTGCTGCTATGGGTTCATTTTACCGGCCAGACAAAGCAGTGCGACGATCGGGAAGTGGTCCGAAGGGTAGCGGCCGCCCTGGTTGTCGCGAAGGATCTCGGTTCGCAGCACTCTCGTCTCCGGCTGGGCGAGGATGTAGTCGATCTTGTCGCCCGTGACGCCGCCTTTGAAGCCGTGGAATGTTCCGACCTCCTTCGCGTCGGGGTGCAGCACGCGGAACGTGTCCACCAGGACCACGGGGTTCTTCGACAGGCCGTCGTTGTTGGCCGGCAACTCCTGCTCGCCTTTGAAGTATCGCACGACGGGGTTGTCCTCGCCGGTGTTGAAGTCGCCTGTGACGAGGACCGGGTCCGGGTGTTTGCGGTCACGAATCCGCTGGGCCAACAGGATCGCGGCCCGTTCCCGCGAGTACTGCGAGACGTGGTCCAGGTGCGTGTTGAAGAGGTAGAAGGCCTCGCGGGTGTCCTTGCGGAGGAAGCGGCCCCAGGTGCAGATTCGCGTGCAGGCGTTGCCCCAGGTGATCGAGCCGCACGTCTCGGGCGTGTCGGAGAGCCAGAAGGTGCCCGAATCGTCGAGGTCCAGGCGGTCCGTGCGGTAGAGGATGGCGGAGTACTCGCCTTGGGTCTTGCCGTCGTCGCGGCCGACACCGATCTCGGCGTACTGCGGTAGGGCGGCACGGATGTCGTCGATCTGGGAGCGCAAGGCCTCCTGGAGTCCGACGAGGTCCGGATGGTGCCTGCGGATCACGTCGCAGGCCATCTCCTTGCGATTGGCCCAGTTGTTCGGGCCGTCATTGGCGGTGCCGTAGCGGATGTTGAAGGTCATCACGACCAAGTTCGGGTCCGAGCCTGCCTGTACGCCGGAGGCCCACGCCTGCGAACCGGCAATGATGAAAAGAATCGCCACGAGAAATCCGGCCCTGCTGCACACGATTGATCCGACGGTCCTGGAATGTTTCACGGTGTCCTCCTTCGGTGGTTGGTTCAAGTCCTGCGAATGGCCTTCTTCAGTTCTTCCGAGAGGGATTCGTTCAGCGAGCCGGAACGGAAACCCTGCAAGTCCATCGCGACGAATTGGAAGCCCAGCCCTTTGAGCTTCTCGACGACCTGGGACCGGACGGGCTCGGCCGCGAGCTTTGCGATGTCCTGGGGTCGGACCTCGATCCGTGCGATCACGTCGTGGTGGCGGACGCGGAACTCGACGAAGCCCAGCGACCGCAGGACGTCTTCCGCCTGGTCGATCTGCCTGAGCCGCTGTTCCGTCACCTCCAGGCCGTAGGGGATTCGCGACGCCAGGCACGGCGAGGCCGGCTGATCGGCCGTCGGCAGACCTGCCTGGCGGCTTAGCTCGCGGATCTCGCTTTTGGTCAATCCCGCCTCCGCCAGCGGAGAACGGACGCCATGGACCTTCATCGCCTTGTTGCCGGGGCGAAAATCGCTCAGATCGTCGTGGTTGGTCCCGAAGACGACCTGGGAGAAACCCCGCTGCTTGGCCACTTCCCAAAGGGCCTGGCACAGGTGAGACTTGCAGTGGAAACACCGGTCGGCGTTGTTGGCCTTGAAGTGCGGGTCGTTCAGTTCGTTCGACTGGACAACCATCAACTCGGCCCCGATCGCCTGAGCGGTCGTTCGGGCCTTCGCGGACATGTTGGCGGGCTCGGAGGCTCCGAGGCTGATGCAGGCCAGGACGTTCTGCGACCCCAGCGTATCGACCGCGGCCTTGAGCAGATAGCTGCTGTCGACGCCGCCGGAGTAGGCGACCACCACCCGACCCAGGCCTCTCAGGATCGTTTCAAGGGCCTCATGTTTTTCTTTCAGGTTCATACCGCTCTTACACCCCAGCTTCCGCGATTGCTCGATTCAAAAGCTCCTCGACCCCGAGTTTTTTGGCCCAGGCGGCGAAACGCATGCGGTTCGGGATCTCATTCATCGCCTGGTCCCCCGTAGACTTCATCGAACAACGTCTGGCCGAGATGCTGATGCGCCCAGAGCCACCACAACTCCTTCTCCGTCGCGTTCGGATGACGCATTTTCAAGCCGGCCATTGCGATACCCCTGCCCATCTCGCACGTGTCGAAGACAAGCTCCAGCCTGCGGTCCAGCGGCATCCTGTGGATCATCTCATAATGGACCCGCTGCACCTGAGGGGGCGTGTCCAGCAACGTCTTGTACTTCGGTCGGCGTCCAGCCATACTCCCCAGCATACCGCCGAACGGTGCGGCAGGGTAGTCAGAATCGCGTAATTGCGGGCGTCGCGACGATCCCAGGCCGATTCGGGGCTGTCCGCGGAGATCCGGATGGGTCGTTACGCCGAGGTCTCCTCGAAGGCTCGGTCCAAAAGGTCGCTCAGGTCGAGTCGCCTGGCCCAGGTCTCCAGGTACTCCAGATCAAGGGCCTCGCCCTGGACGAGCAGGACACCTTGGATGTCGTACCACTGCTGTTCCCGGTTGGCGTCGGGTTCGTTCAATTGGCGGAGTTTCAGAAGGATCACGTCCTCGGGCGAGACGAAGCACAGATCGCCCTCCTCGGAGTCGCCCAGGCGGACGATCCGGCTGCGAAACAGGATCTGCTGCTCGAACTCGCTGGGTCCCAGGACGAACAGGTCGATCTTGAACGCGGTCGCGAAGTGGATGATGCTGAAGTTGCTGCTGTAGGCCAGCGCCTGCTGCATCGCCTGCTCGTTGATGTAGAACTCGCCCTTGAGCAGGTTGTAGAACCGGTCGGCGGCCGGCGCAAAGGGCAGTACGCCGAGGTCCGCATCCCGCGTGAAACGCACCGTGCCGTACATGGAACTGGCGATCGAACCGCCGATGGCGTAGGGGATGCCCAGACTGTCGAGCACGTCGGTCAGGCGTTTCAACACCGCGATTTCCCGCTGCTCGCTCACCGCTGGGCTCCTCCATAGACGCTCTCGAACAGCTCCTCGCCAAGGTGCTCGCGGGCCCAGAGCCGCCAGAGGTCCTCCGAAGTCGCGTCGGGATTTCGCATCCGAATTCCGGCCATGGCCAGGAGCCGACCGGTTCGGTAGGACTCGAAGACCAGTTCGAGCTTGCGGCGGGCGGGCATCTGTCGGTAGATTTCGCATTGCACTTGCAGTGCATTGGCCGATGTGCCGTTTCGATCATTTTGTGGCTGGGGGTGGATCATCCCTGCAGTATATCGCCGAACGCCTTCGGCGGCTAGTTTGAATTGTCTGCGAGTTTGTACAAATCCGTGTGTTCCCAACCTGGGACTCAACCGGTCGGATCGGCGGTTGGAACATCGATCGAGGAACCTGCGTCACACCCTTGCTACAGGCCGATCGGGATCGTCAGATCGTCGAGGTAGACCGTATCCTGGCCGCAGGAGCCCGCTTCGTCCTTCTCGTATTCCCAGCGGAAGGTCCGTCTGCCTGCTTCGACCGGGAAGGAGACCTCGGACCAGGCGACTTCGCCCGAGAGCTTCTCCTGAAGCTTGTTGTCGATGTAGAAGCGGTAGTTGTCCCAGTTGGGTTCGGTGGAGACCTTTCTCCAGAAGCGGATCCGCCCGGCGACGCAGTCCACCGTCAGCGAGAGCGACGTGATCTCGTCGTGGCCGATCTTGCCCGCCCGCACGCTGTAGGCGCCTGAGTGTCGGTCGTCGGAGGTGACAAACCACTTGGGCCAGTGGAGGAAGGACCACTCCAGCGTGTCCAGGCCGCCGGACTCGAAGCCTTCCGTCAAAGCCGGCAGCGTAGGCGGCGTCACTTGGGCCTTTTCCCTGTCAGCCAGCAGTCTGTAGAGATGGTTCAGGTCCCAGGCGTCCACGACGCTGTCGGGAAGGCCCAGGCCCCTGGAACTCGCGATGTCCGTATCGGCCGGACCGGTCAGACCCTGGTCCAGGGCGATCAGGCGGTAATCGTTGGCGTCGATCCGTCCGTCGCGGAGGACATCACCCAACAGGCGGTTCGTCGAGACTCGCGCACAGAGGTAGGGGACGCCGCTGGCGACGGGGCCTTGCAGATCCGCCAGGGGCAGGATGCCCTGATGGTTGGCGATGATCCTGCGGATATCCCAGACCGGATAGTGCGCATTGGGATCGGCCGGGTCGTACTGCTGGAAGATGATCGGCTTGCCGGCAAACGGCGTCTTGATCCCGGCGGCGAAACTGAAGACGAGCTTGTTGGCTGTAGGTTTCGCAAAGACCAGCGGTGTCGCGGAGGCCGATTCGACGCCGATGCACAGGTCGATGTCTTTGACGCTCGCGGGCGACCTGGCGTCCACGGCCAGAAGGCTCCGCTTGCCTGTTGTTGGGTCGGTCACTGAGGAGACGATCAGCGAATTGCGGTTCGTGTTCGCGGGTCGGGCGTAAGGGGCATCGTCCATGTCGAGGCCGTCCATGGCGGTCTTGTCGTGCACGAGCGTCCAGGTTCCCGTCTGGTGGGCGGGCCAGCCTTCGATGAGATTCGTGACATACAGCGTGTCCTGCACGGGTTCGCTGACGCTTGGCGTCTCGCTCGGGCCGGGATCCGGGATGACGGGCGGGTCGGGCGGCACATAGCCGGGTTTTCGAGTGAAACTGATGTTCACGGTCGTGATCGTTTGGCCGGAGGAGAAGGTCCCGGTCACGGGACTCAGATCGATTCTCTCTGTCGTTCGGGCGTCATGGCCGTCGACCGCGACCTCGTACCCTTCGAAGCCATGCATGTAGATCTCGATCCATTGGGCTGCGTGGTCGATGGCGATCGGGCCGCCGTCTTTGGCGACCGCGCTGCAGCGGACGGAGACGCCGGACTCGCTGGCCAGGGGCCGTCCGTCGATCTTCAGGTCTTGGCCCTCGACGGTGGAGACCGCCTTCGTGTCGGTCTTGCAGGTCAGGCAGGCGATGAAATACCAGATCGTGTCGGTTTCGTCGAGGCCCTCCGAGGCGCCGTCGATGTGGTTGAGCGTGTAGCTCGACTCGCCGATGCCCTCGATGCTGTAGTAGATGCTGATGTAGCCCTGCGAGGCGGCCGCCTGCGCGATCGGCAAAGCGATGACCGCCGCGAGCATTGCTTCGCAGACAGTTCGTCGAAGACGGCGGATTCGAGTCCGCGCAGGGGCAGTTCGTTCGATGGTCATAGCGTTCTCCGTTGCGGCGCAGGGACGCGTGCCGTCCTGGCCGCGACAGTTGTCACAAGGAAACCCGCCTCCGTGGGTCGCGACGCCGCTCCGTCGGCGCCAGCATCATTATACCATCCGCAACGTGCGGAAGCTATTCGAAATGCACCGCCGGTGGCTCCTGGATATTACCGGACCTGTCCATCCGCTTCATTCGAGTTCGTTCGACCTCAGGGGGGCGGCCATGAGAATGCCGTGCAGGCCTTTGCCATAGTAGTTGCGAAGCCTGCGCACCTTGTGGAAGCCGTAGCGGGCGAAGAAGGCCAGGCCCGCCTCGTTGGCAGGCGAGACTTCGAGCGTGACCCGTTCGCACCCGAGCTTGCGGACCTCCCGGATAAACGATTCGATCAGCAGACTGCCGACCCCATGGCGCTGCCTCTCGGGCAGAACCGCGATGCTGTCGATGTGGGCGGCGGGGGGGCTTCGCCAAGTCTCGACCGGGCCCAGGACGTAACCGACGAGCCGCCCGTCCAGGATCGCGGCGAAAAAGAGCGTATCCGAGTCGTCGAGGTAGAACTCGAAGTCCTTGCGGTCGAAGGTGTAGAAGGCGTAGTAGGCAACGTCGAAGCACTGCCGTTCGATGACGAGCAGGTCCTCGATGTCTTGGGCCTGGGCCGAGCGGATCTCGATCTCATTGTGCTCTTGCTGGCCGATCCCGCGGATCTCCTTCATTTTCTGGCGGCGCGGCGGCTCTTGCGACGGGGCGGGAGTTTCGTCCATTTCGCGAGTTCGGACTCCTGCTCTTCCGTGAACTTGATGATGTCGTTCATCATGCGGACCGACTCGAACGGATACTTGCCGACCGCGCTCTCGGCCGAGAGCATGACGAAGTCGGTGCCGTCGAGGATCGCGTTGGCGACGTCGGTGACCTCGGCGCGGGTGGGCCGGCTGCTCTCGGTCATATGCTCGAGCATCTGCGTGGCGGTGATGACGAATTTGCCCGCGGCGTTGCACTTGCGGATGATCTGCTTCTGGACGATCGGGACTTCGTAGATCGGAATCGCAACGCCCATGTCGCCTCGGGCGACCATGATTCCGTCGGCGGCTTCGAGGATCTCGTCGATGTTGTGGATCGCCTGGCGGCTCTCGATCTTGGCGACGATCTTGCAGTCAGGCAGGCGAGGCTTGGCGATGGCGGCCGCTTCGAGGACGTCGGCTGCGGTCCGCACGAAGGACAGGCTGATGTAGTCCACCTTGTTCTGAATGCCGAATTCGATGTCCTGACGGTCCTTCTCGGTCATCGCCTTGAAGGCCAGCGGCGCGCCGGGCATGTTGACGCCTTTTCGCTCCTTGAGAATCCCGCCTTCGATGACGGTGGCGCGGATGCTGCCGGCGTGGACGCTCTCGGCCCGCAGGGCGAGCAGACCGTCGTCGATGTAGATCATCTGGCCGGGCTTGATCCGCGTCAGATCGCCTGTGTAGTCAAAGGGGATCATTTTCTCGCCTGTGGCGCTCAGATCGTTGGTCAGCCAGACGGTGGAGTGGTTCTTCAGGAGGCGTGTCTTCTCCCCGTTGAAGTGTCCGATGCGGATACGGAACCCTTCCAAGTCCTGCATGATGCGGATGCGCCGTCGGTATTTCTGATTGATGCGGCGCACGAGCTGGATCGATTCGAGATGCTGCTTGTGTGTCCCATGGGAGAAGTTCAGCCGAACTACGTCGAGACCCGCGCGGACCATTTTCGTCAACACGGTGTAATTGTTGCTGGCCGGTCCCAGCGTCGCCACAATCTTTGTTCTGGGCATGGCATCGACTCCTGCATCGACGGTTCCTGTTTCATCGGTACACACGGGCAGGATATCACACGAAGCGGCGCATGTCCACGCAAACAGAACGCGACTCGCGTCGGAGGGGCATGATCCTCGTGACATTGACGTACAACGGCGTCGATTGTATAGTGGCGTCATTGTTCCTGCGGATGGTTCGAGGGTGGGTTGGCATGGAGTGAATCCGATGGCTGCAAAGCGAATCAAGTCGATAGCCGTGATGACCGGCGGGGGCGATTGCCCCGGCCTCAACGCCGTGATCCGGGCGGTGGTCAAAACCGCCATCAACCAATACGGTCTCGACGTATGGGGTGTCCAGGACGGCTACCTCGGCCTGATCGAGAATCGTATCGACCGCCTCAGCTACAACGACGTGAGCAACATTCTCACGCTGGGCGGGACTATTCTGGGCACCAGCAACATCGCCAATCCCTTCCGCTACGCGGTCAAAACCGGCCGCAAGCTCCAATACAAGGATGTTTCCGACGACTGCATCCGCGTCCTTCGCGAGCGGGCGATCGACGCTCTGATTTGCATCGGTGGCGACGGCACCATGGCCTCCGCGGCCCAGTTCGCCAGGAAGGGCCTGACAGTCATGGGGGTGCCCAAGACCATCGACAACGATCTGTTCGGCACCGACGTCACGTTCGGGTTCGACACTGCCGTGACGAACGCGACCGAGGCGATCGACAAGATTCACACAACGGCCAGCTCCCACCATCGCGTGATGATCGTCGAGGTGATGGGTCGATACGCAGGCTGGATCGCCCTTCACGCGGGTGTCGCCGGCGGGGCGGATGTCATCCTGATCCCGGAGATTCCATACGACTTGTCCAAAATTTGCGAGTACGTTGTGGGGCGGTCGAGCCGCGGGAAACGGTTTAGCATCGTCGTCGTGGCCGAGGGAGCCAAAGCCAAGGACGGGGCTATGGTGATCAGCCACCGCGTCAAAGGCAGTCCCGATCCGATCCGCCTGGGCGGCATCGCCAACAAGCTGGCGTCCGACATCGCATCGAAGACTGCGTTGGACTGTCGGGCGGTGGTTCTCGGACATATCCAGCGGGGCGGCACTCCGACGCCGAATGATCGTGTCTTGGCGACGAATTTCGGCTACACCGCTATGGAATTGCTCATGAAAGGTGTGAAGAACCACTTGGTCGTTCTCAAGGACGGACGTCTATCGAGCCTCAGTCTGGACCAGGTGGCGGGCAAAATCAAGACCGTACCCGGCAATTGTCCTTTGGTGCGCGCGGCCCTTTCCGTTGGCACTTGTTTCGGCAAGTAACGCGCCTTGCAAAACTCGAGCGGGCTGTTGACCTGACGCTTCAACCTCAGACGCTTGTGGGGAGGGGCAAGGGCTCGTTCCACACATTTTCTCCACCCTCAGGCGTTTCCTTGCGCCAGGTTTCATATTCAACCAGTCTGGTTTACAATTTTCCTCCGCGGTTGATTAAGGCGGCCTTGGATTCGGTCGATGACACCCCTGTAACACGACACCCGATGGACAGATAATCGTGGAGATGCAGATCATGGGATGCAATGTGATGGATCAATTCCGATTCGACCTCACGGACGAACAACGGCGGCTGTGCGACTGGATCGCCCGGCAGGCCAAAACCGGATCGCGGCGTATCCGCTATGACGAGGCCAAGGCGGCCTTGGATGTGCATGACGAGCAACTGACGCGTATGCTCCGCGATGTGCGGGAGCGGCTCGACGAAATTCACGAAATGGTGGAGGCTCCGATCGTGAACACTTGGTCGCCGTACTTCGAGGTTCCGGGCCAAGCTCGTTATATTTGGGACAACTACTGTCGTGCCGAACAGGAAACGCAGCGGCCTGAGCAGAGCTGGCTGCCCCGGCGAGCGGGCGTTCTTCAGGAATCCAAGGAGTGCTAACCGGCCGTGAAGTCCCGCTGAGCGTTCGCCCTGTGGAGACGAATGAGCCTTGATTGAAACAGAGAGGGTAATGATGGAATCTGCGAAGACCAAACCCGGCGCACAAGAGCAGCCGCTCAGTTGTTATCGGTTGTGGATGAAACCGAAATCGGCCAAGAAAGCCGACAAACGCAGTTACCCCATCCTGGGGCAGTATCTGCTGGGGACCAAGAAATAGCCTGTCATGCGAGCCATAGGCAAGACCGGATCAAACCGGTATGATGTGGCCCATGTCGGATAATTCCATCCCGTTTCGATTCCGCCGACGGTGGCTTGCCGCCGCGATCCTGGCCCTACTGGTCGTGCTTACGTTGACGCACGTCCCGCAGGCTGCGATGCCGAGGTTTCTTCAGGAAACCCTGTTGGACAAAGTCGAGCACGTCCTGGCGTATGGCGTGATTTCGAGCCTCTTTCTCTTGTCTCTCCCGAATCGAGTCAGCCTGACGATTCCGGCGGTCGGTCTCCTGACGCTGGCCGGGATCGGCGTTCTCGACGAGGTCACGCAGCCCTTGGTCAACCGCTGTGCCAGCGAGGGAGATTTCGTTGCCGATTTGATCGGGATCCTCATACCGTTCGCAATTTTTCTTGTGAAGAGGCGGTTTCGATCCGATATTGGTCTTCAGCGGATGGATTTGCGTGACCCGTGAGAGAAACGACGGTCGTATCAAGTTTTGAATGGAAACGGAGATGGTCGTGACAAAGCGTGAGACGGTGAAAGCAACGAACGGCCCCCATGTGGGGATTATCGGTCTGGGGTACGTCGGGTTGCCGTTGGCCAGAGAGTTCTGCAGCGGCGGGGCGACGGTGCTGGGGTTCGACATCAATGCAAAGATGGTGGCCCTGATCAACAGGGGTCGCAGCCCGATCAAGCATATCTCGCACGAGTCGATGGCGGGGATGGTCGCCTCCGGACGGTTCCATGCGACCGACGACATGACGCGACTGTCTGAGCCGGATACATTGATCATCTGCGTGCCGACGCCGCTGACGAAGAACCGCGATCCGGACATGCAGTACATTGTATCCACGAGCCAGACTATCTCCCGGCATCTCCGCAAGGGGCAGCTTGTCGTTCTCGAGAGTACGACCTATCCCGGCACGACCCGCGAGGTCATGGTGCCGATCCTGGAGCAGTCGGGCTTGAAGGCGGAAAAGGATTTTTTTGTGGCTTTCTCGCCCGAGCGAGAGGATCCGGGCAACAAACAGTATCGCACCGCGACGATCCCGAAGGTTGTCGGCGGCCTGGGCAAAGAGAGCCTCAAACGCGCTTTGAACGTCTACCGCGTGGCGATCCAAACGTTGGTGCCGGTGGACAGTTGTGAGGTCGCGGAGGCGGCCAAGATCCTGGAGAACACTTATCGTTGCATCAACATTGCAATGGTCAACGAGCTGAAAATATTGTTCGACCGCATGGGGATCGACGTATGGGAGGTGATCCGTGCGGCCAGCACCAAGCCCTTCGGCTTCAATCCGTTCTATCCCGGTCCCGGCCTGGGCGGCCACTGCATCCCCATCGATCCGTTTTATCTGACGTGGAAAGCCCGCCAATACGGAATGACGACGCAGTTCATCGAATTGGCCGGCCAGATCAATACCGGGATGCCGCACTATGTGGTCGAGAAGGTCGTCGACGCACTCAACGAACGCCGCAAAAGCCTCAAAGGCTCCCGCGTGTTGGTGCTGGGCCTGGCCTATAAGCCGGATATCGACGACGTCCGCGAGTCCCCTTCGCTGGAATTGATCGAGTTGCTCAAGCACAAAGGCGCAAAAGTCGATTACAACGACCCCTACATTCCGCAAACACATAAGCAGCGTGAATACGATCTGAAGATGACGAGCAAGAAGCTTTCGGCCAGAATGCTCGCCCGGTACGATTGCGTGCTGATCTCGACCAACCACAGCGACTACGATTACGACTGGATCGTGAAGAACGCGCAACTTGTCGTGGATACCCGCAACGCCACCGCCAAGGTCTCTAGCGGTCGGTCGAAGATCGTCAAAGCGTAACAGCCCCCGCCAGCGGGTGTTTCGACGAGCTCCGGAGGAGAGTTGCCTAGCCGCTGGTCTACGAGGGACAGATCGAGAAAACGGTGGCCTCGATTCGGGTGATGTCGGCACGAAGGGCTGCAAGGCAATCGGGGCAGAGTCGTTGGCCCGAATCGATAGTTGCCAGGTTCGAAACAGGGATTTCGAGGGCGCCGCAGCATTCGCAGATGCCGGTTTGTTGCGTCGGATTGTCGTTCTTCATCAGCATGGATGTCGGTTCTTCCGAAAATTGCATAGAAGTTGGCGGCTGTGTTTGTTCCGAGAGCATCGTTATTCGTGGGTTCTGGGCCTGCATCTTGGCCTTGAGTTGCTCTTCGATTTCGACGCGGGCCTTCGCTTCGGCTTGGGCCCGGGCATTTGCCGATTCAACGATCTCCGTGAGGTGGCGAACCTTGTCCAGGAACTGGGCTTTGAGTCGCTCTACTTTCCGTTCACACTCGACGGTCACATCTTGGGCCCAGTGCCTCGCTGCGGCCTGTCCCCACATCTCGACGGCGATTTTTTCCGCAGCGTCCCGATCGCTGGTGATCCCGTCGGTTCCAGGAACCTGCAGCATGTGGACTCTTTCCCGTTCTTCGCCGGGCAGTCTTGTCCGCCACCACCAGCGACCGGCTTGCTCATACAACTCGCCGGGCAAGGTCACCCTCATGGATTGTTCTTGCACCGAGCGGGTTTGGGATTCTGCATCACGTTTTCGTCGCAAGAGGCGGGGGCTTGTCTTCACGGGGGCTTTACCGTTGGTGTAAGCGCGTTGTTTTTTCTGCAACGGCATGATGAATGTGACTCCTCCTCGCTGTATTTGAAGCCGGTAATCAGGCCTTTGGTGCGAGATTCCAATCTATCAGATCTTTCATCGACCGGTTTATAAGAGGACTTTAGACGCCTCCCTTCAAGACAGATGTGGCCAAGGGGCTTCTGGACCGAGAACGTCAAACGCCGCTTTTAACGAATGTGGGCAGATAGTGGGTCGCCGGGCCGCACGTCAGGGTGATCGCCGCCGGACTTAGGGGTTTGCTTCTGCGGACGTTGGCGATCGCCCTGCAAGTGATCACGAAGGAAACCCGGCCATCACCGGCGGAAGCCGACACGATCGCGTAGGCATGATGCGAGAAGTAAGTGCCGTCCAAGTCGGAAGGGAAGATCCCGATCTGGGCAAACGTCGGAACCTCGCTAAAGTTGCCTTTCTCGACGGCATACGACTGCAGGGCGGAGCCGATGACGTGCATCGCCGTTTTGGCTTCGGACCATTTGGAAGCGTCGATCCGGCTGCTGACGAGGGGAACTGCCGCAGCGGTCAAAAAGCCAACGATCAGGACGACCCCCGTCAGTTTGGCCATGGTGAACGTTTGGCTGTTTTTCATGCCGCACCTTTCTGGCGGAAAAAGGCTTTCCCGTTTCTCGGTCTTCGGTTGCCCATGGAGGGGCGATGAAAAAAGAACCCTTTGGGCACGGTGATCACCGGGACGGCAGGATCTCCATCGCCAGATCGGACCGGTTTTCGCTCAGGTTGTCGACCTTGCGATATGGCGGAGCCGATCCTTCGATTGGACCCAGACCATCGAACATCGACGACAGATCCTTTTGCAGACCCCGTCGGGAAGGGCCGGTTTCAACCGGTTCGGCGGTCCTGGAATCGCCCAAAATCTCGGCTGCCAGGGCTCGGTACTCCATCGCACCTCGGCTGCGAGGAGCGTACCGCAGCACGGGTTCACCCATGGCGGGTGCCTCGCAAAGGCGGACGTTGTTGTGGATTACGGTGTTAAACACCATGGGGCCGAAGATCTCCCGCATCTGAAGCTGGATCTGACGACTCATTAGAGTCCGGTCCTCGACGAGGGTCAGCAACATATGGAGGGTCTCGGCCGAATAGGGGTGGAATCGGCCACGGATCAGGCGGATCGTCTCCAGGACCCTGCGAAGTCCTTCCATCGAGTAGTAGTGTGCTTGCACCGGAACGACCACGTCGGTGCAGGCCACCAGCGCGCTGATGGTCAGGATACCAAAGGCTGGAGCGCAGTCGATGACGCATAGATCGTACTGATGGCTGACGGACCGGAGCAGATTCGCCAAGACCAGTTCTCGAGCGCGTATCTGCGATAATTCAATCTCAGCGCCGGCCAGCATGATGCCCGCGGGGGCCAGGGTCAGCCTTCGCGTCGTGGTCGGCACCAGAACACTGCTCAACGAAATCCTTGGATTGATCAACGCATCGTAAACGGTGCGTTCGAGAACGTCCGGATCGCAACCCAGACCGATACTGGCATGGCCCTGGGGGTCCAGATCGATCAACAGTACGTTCCTGTCTTTCTCAGCCAAGGCGGCGGCCAGATTCACGGCGGTTGTTGTTTTACCGCACCCGCCTTTCTGATTCGCAACCGCAATTGTCTTCATGACGTACAGCCCCTCTTTGAGATCGATATCGGTCACAGGTTTGTCTCTCTTTAGCAAAGGACAAAAACCCAGAAAGCCTGGTGGGCGCATAAAAAAGGCTGCGGGCGAACCCGCAGCCTGGATCAAGCGGTGTCTTCGTGAATGTCTTACAGAGCGTGACGGCGTCGCAGCCAACCGATAATCCCGCTTCCCAACGCGCCCAGCAGCATTGCGCCGGGGACCGGAACGGTGACGAGCATGTCCTGTTTGCGGTACTGGAGATCCCCCGGGTGGTTCTTGACGTACATGTTCATCACTCTGACGTTGCCCAAGCCGGTCCAGGCCCCGGACGACACGGCGTTCTGAGCGGCCTGGTAGAAGGTTTCCTGAAGGGAACCGGAGCTCCAGGTTTTCGTCATTTCGTCCTCCAAATACCAGATCACCTGCTGGAGGGCTTGGGCGGAGTTGATGCGTCCGGGGCCGGGGGTGTAGTCGTAACCGACCAACGTTCCGGCGCGGAACTGCGAATACAGATACGCGGTTCTCGGGTCCAGGGGATCGCCGCCGCCGGGGCCCGTGGGACCCTTGTTGCTTCCGCCCTGGATCGCTTCACTGTTCAACACGACGCTGTAGGTCTTGTTCATATCAACGTATTCGGACCTCTCCAGGCAGAAGGTGGAGAACGTCGTCGTTTCTCCCGTAAGGTTCGCCAACTCCGCGTTCGGTGTGGCGAAGAATTCGCCGCCGTTCCCGCTGTAATAGCCGTTGACCCGAGTGACATAGACTGTGGGACCCGCAAACGCGGACCCGGCTGTCAGGACACAACCCAGCAGGACACATACACTTATCTTGAACATTTCATCACCTCCCATTACTTCAGTTCATTTCAAACAGCGAAGACGGTTCTGAAGTCGATACAACGTTTACCGACTTTTGATGATCTTTCCCAACCACCCCATTTCGGATGCACGCTGTCGTCTTGCAGCATTATTGTAGAGTTGATGATACCGAATTTGACACCCCTTGTCAAGAGGTTTCAGGAAGAATCGCGAGGGAAAAGTCGGTTGAGTGTGCCTGTCGTGATTCCGGGGGGGCGGCAAACCGTTATTATCGGAATCCCTCGAAGTGATGTCTGTGAGAATTTACCAAATTGTGGTGAGCACGCAAACCCCGCCGAGGATTGCCGAGAGGCTCAAGAGGATTAGGACTGACAGCAGGGCGATCGCCATCGGATGGTCGTGGAGCAACCCTGCCCAGAACCATTCTCGAAGCGACAGGCTCTGCGGCGGCGGAATTTCCGGGCGGGTTCTGCGTTTGGGGTTTCTCGGACCGCTGGAGGGTCGCGGTGCCGAGCAGGAATGCGCCGACGACCGTCGGGTACGTGCGGTTCTCAAACCGTCGTTCCGGCGTCTTTGTTTCTGATTTGAATTTTTCGGACTTTTGTCTCGGGGGACCGATTCGTATCTCGTCGTGTTCTCTTTCCCGGCGGGGGGGCGGACTCTGATCTCCGTATCGGCCGCCAACCCGAGGTTGGGCCGTCGTCGGCCGGCTGGCGAAAAGGGAAGGGGGGCCGTTTGTCCCTGGCGTTCGAGCCGGCGGTTTCTGGCCACCACGAGGGCGTCAACATCGGTAGTACGTAACAGTCGGTGCGCCCCGTCGCGGAATTCTCTCAACAAGCCTTTGTCGATCAACCTTTCGATTTGTATCGGCGAGGTGTGCAGTCGCTCGGCCGCTTCCTCCAGCGTGCAGAATTCTCGGACTGTCGTTGTGTTCATGCTCTTTTCCTACTCGGGCGGACTCAGGTGGCCGTTTCCTGGGGAGCCGCGGGTTCTCAAAGACCTTTGTGGGTTTCTTCGGCGGTCCGACGGCGCCTCTGCAACGAACCGTAAAATCCCTGAGAAACTTCTGTTTTCGGCGGCGTGACGCGCTCTCCTCGAAACAGAGATCCGCATTCTCGGACCCTTGTCGTCGTGGTTTGTCGCCGCACGGTGGCGGACGGACAAAATTTTTACTGAAGAAGGGGCAATCCGAGTGTTCTGTGAACGCGGATAGTCCGAGGAATATACAGCATTCGTGAAGTTGACAGAGCAGTCCGACGGTGCTAGGATTCAGTGTTCAGGCGTGAACGCCTCAGCGCTTTCAAATGGACTGCCGAGTGTCGAACGGGGTTGGATATCCACAGGGTCCTCTCGCGGGGGACGTAAGCACGTTGGGGCCGGGATTATGTTGTGTGTTCGTATCGACGGTCGCGAGGTAGAGACTACGCCGGTGTCGTTGGCCAGGCTCGTATTCGATGGCAGGGCCGACCGGCACAGTCCTGCCAAGGTTTCTGGTGCAGCGGCTGAACGGTCGCTGGAACAGGCCCTCGAATCCCCCCACTACGAAGCCCTCAGCGATGAATTGCTTCGCCGCTTGCAATCGATGTATGTATCGGACTCGCCGGAGATCGACCTCCGGGGACTTTGCGAGCGGGTGGAACGACTGTCCCGGTGGCGTTGGACCAATCCTCACATCGCGTCGCGATTCCTTTGGGCGGCCGCGTGGCTCAACGACGTTATGGATCGCCTGGAACAGGCAGCCGAGTTCTACGACTTGTTTCTGCAGACCTCGTCACGTGAAAGCCACCTGCGCCTGCTGGCCTACAACAACCGAGGTGTGCTGCGGATTCGACTGGGCCGGCTCGAAGGTGTCCACGATCTGGCCCGTGCGGCGATTCCGCAGTCCGAGAACCAAGTCGACGCCGAGTCGGTCGGATTGCCTGCCGCGTGTTTCAATCTTCTGAACCTTATCAACGTCTCGCTGGGATCGGCGGTTTTAACCAAAGCGGTGGACGCGGAATTAGCTGCGTATTTCGCCCAGCTTCCCGAAGATTGTCAGCTCTTTTGGCTCGGAAATGAAGGTCTCGAGCCGGACGAAGGAGCCGGGACACGGGCGGAGCTAGCGGAAGGAGACAAATCTCGCTTTGCGATTCTTTGCGACCTGAGCTTCAAACGATTGAACATCTTGACAACTCGTCTATCCTTCCATGCCCGTGACTTGGCGGGCGGTGAGGGAAGTCTGGCGATGAACCGTCTCTCTGCTGTCGCATCTCAGTTGGTTTTATGGGACACGCGGCCCAACGGCGATGGTTCCTCTGGAGGTCACACGGCGCAAACAAGGAATGCTGTTGGGGGGCGGTATGGATTCTGCGCGGAGGCGGCGAGCCTTCTTTTGAGCGAGGACATTCCTGCTTCGTTGACCAGGCTGGAAAGTCCTCTAGCCAGAGCGGAGCAGTCGGCTCGGGAAGAACTGGCCGACATCGAGGGTCGTTTGGCCCTGGGTCAGTACGAGTTGGCGAAGTCCCGGCTCCAGGTCCAGCGGAAAATCCTGGCTTCGCTCAATCGTCGTGGCCGACTCGCAGGGTTGCTGGCCCGCGTGGACGCTCAGCTTGAGCACGTCGCCTATCTTGAATCCCAGAGCGAACAGCTTGCCCTGCAGCGGACGTGCGCTTCGCTGATCGCGGAAACCGAGCAATTCTGTCGGATCACCGACCTGTGCCGGGCCCAGCGGGATCGCGACGATCTCGTCGCCAGGCTTCAACGGGTCCGGTCCGGACTGGACCCGCAGACCGGCGCCGAAGTGGCCGCGCTGCTGGATGAACTTTCGGCTCGTCTGGAACGCCACCTCGTTCGAATCAAGCGGGTGGAGATCCGCAGGAGCATCCGCGGTCCCATGCGAACCCTTCGTCGAAACTGGCCGACGGACTGGGCCTTGCCGGTTCCCGAAGCGGCGGAAAAAGCCCTGGCCCAGTGCCACGTGAGCGATCCGCAGTGTTGCGTCGAGGACTGGGTTGCGATGAAGGATCGACTCGACGCCCATCAGGGACGCCATCATCTGCACAAAGCGATGGCCCTATTGCAGGCGGAGCCGGTCTGCTGGGATCGGGTGGAAGGGGAATTGGCCGAGGCGTTGGTCTGTCGGCCCGACCTGTGGTCGGCGGTCGCGCCGCTCTTCGGCGTGCTGTGCCCCGCGGACGGCGAAGCCACGGCAGGCGTGCAGGCGGCGATGCGTTCAGCGGCTGCCCGCTTGTTCGACGCGGCGTCCGAGCCGGCCGCGGCCGACGGTCCCCTGGGCCGGGCCGGCGGGCTCCTGAATCGGGCCTTCCAGCAGACGAAGAACCGCGCGGATCGCTGCCTCGTGCTGTGGCGGCGGGTGGCGGACACTTTGTCGCCTCTGTTGGAACAGGAGGACCTCGACGCGATCTCGCAAGTTGAGGCGGTGGTTCAAAGATGCCTCGACGCTTGGCCGATGGAGATAGCGGAGCTTCCGGGACGGGTGGATCCGCGCCATCCGGTGAATCTGTTCCTGGAATCCTGCGACAAGGCCCGTCGGTTGACCGAAGCCCGGCGGCTGCTCAACGCCCGACCTGCGCGGTGGGACGAGGCGACGGCTGCCTATGGCGGTCTGCTCGAGCTGGGGCTCGACACCCCTGGGCAGCTCCGACGGGCGGCGACGGGGTACTACTTGGCGGTCTGTCGTGGGCAGGAGGCCCCACACGTGCAGAGGCAGATTTTGGCCGGCCTGGAGGCGTGGCTTGCGAAGAAACCGCCGGAGGCGGTCCCGCACGTTCGACGGCAGGATCTCACCTACGAGATCGGAAGACTGAGGACGGATGCAGGGGATTGTCCGAACGATACAAAGGGGGGCGGGCCCGGCCCGCAAGAACAAGGTAAGTCCGAAGCCTGACGCCTGGGTGCGACGGGACCGGCTCTTACGCAGGATGATATGAACACGCTGTCGTTGAGAATGGTTTCGGTCGCGATCCTGATCGGGGTTGCGAACGCTTGCGCGGCGCAGGCCGTGGACGCGAGGAATCCGGAACGGCCCGAGCCGTGCTATGTGGTCATTGCGGTCGATGTTTCCGGGAGCATGGAGAAGAGCGACCCGGCGGAATCCGATGTCGGAACGCCGCGCCAGACACTTCGAGACGAGGGGCAGTTGGTCTTCATGCAGATGCTGCCGTTCCTTCGTTCCGAGCTGTATCTGGGCATCGCCCATTTTTCGGACCGAGTGCGATATTCTTTGCCCAGCGCCGACACCGGGCCGCTGCTGGTTTGGGGCCAGACGTTTCTGACCGAATCGGCTTGTCGCAATATGGTGCGGCCGGCCGCGTTTCAGGCGACGTTCCGCACCAACATCGGTGAGAGCATGGATTGGGCTGCGTCGCGGATCGCGGACGCTCGCAGGCAGCATGGTCCTGGTCCCGGCAAGCTGATCGTGCTGACCAACGGAGACCCTCGGGATAGCGCGCGGGAGCTGGATCGCGGCAGCGGTCCCCTGATGAGCATGGCCAAACGGCTGGCCGGGCAGCAGATCCAGATGTATCCCATTTTGATCAATGCGGCGGCGGTGCGATCTTCGGATCGTCAGTCGCGGCTATCGGCCGATGAGGTCGCGGCGGAGGACCTCATGCACTCGGTGGCGTCTCTGACCGGGGGCAAGGCGTATCGTCTCACTCGCGACCTTGGTTTCGCGGATATTCTCATGGATGTTTTCGGCCTGGGCATGCAGGTCCGCGTCGACGATCTGCGGATCGGTCGATACGACTGGGCGATCGTCGCTGTGGGCGAACCGGTGAGGTCCGCAACGGTCGAGCCTGTGGTCGGGACCGACAAGGCCCTTCGCACGCTGACGATGGATGGCGGCCTGGAGGCCAGCTCTGGGATTCGCACGAATGTCATCACGTCGTCGGGATATCAAACGACGATTCTCCGACGTCCCGAAGCGGGCGGTTTCATCGACCGTTTCTGGCAGGGCAAGTGGAAGCTCGGTTCGGCGGATGCACGGACGCCTCCCACGGTGCGGATCTATCGGATTCCCGATTTCTTCGTGCAATTGGAGTTGACGCCGGAATTGCCCTGGTGGTTACACGAACAGGTGCAGGTGAAGGCTCAACTTCGAGATCGGCACCGGAGGGTTCCCGACGGTGGAGCGGCCGACGCAGGCAAGGACCTGTCGATTCTTTTCAGGGCCGCATCCAGGGAGATGGGCAGTCCTGTCCTGGTGGACACGGGACGCTGGACTACACCCTCTCGACTCTACGAAGCGGAGCCTTTTACGATCGGGGCACCTGGTCTGTACAAGCTGACCTGCGAATTGCGTCATGCGATTGGCGATGTGAATGTTCCGATTCTCCAGGCTGTGAGCGATGTGTACGTGCACTCGGAGTGCGTGAGCATCAAAGTGGTGAACGCTGCGAACGAGGAAACGATCGCGGAAGTGCCGCCGACGGCGGGAACCACGGTCAACCTGAGTCTGCCGGGCGGTCAGGACGTTTACTTCCGCATCGCAAGTAAAGGGGAGTTCAACGTCGAGCCGTTGTCGGGCACGCTGTTTCTGGAGCCGTTGGATCAGACGGATTGGATCTTGAGGAAGGCCGACTCGGGGAGTTTGGTGGCGGGCCCGGTTCGTCTGATCGAACGAGAAGAGCGTCTGATCGGTCGGGCAGATTTGAACGTTCGAACACACGCCGGTGTGCGGCATATTCGTCTTCCCCGGTTCCAGGTGGTTTACCGGCCGGCTCCGATGCGGATCGAGTCTCGTTTCACCGATCCTCGGGAGGCGCTGTGGGTGGGAGAGTTCCACAAGCAGTCTGTCGTCATTTCAGCGTTCCCTGTCTTCGAGCGGTTCCGCGACGCGACGATCAACCGATTTCCAGATGGTTTGCCCCAGGCGAGGATCCGTACCGTCGACACGCGTTCGGGTACTACGCAGGTCACTACGCCACAGAGCCGTGTGCTCGAGCCTCCCCAGGCGGGCCAGTACCAGGGGCGGACCGTTACTGCGACGTATTTCGTGGAATCGACGATCCCCATTCCCTCCGCCGACAAATTCGAAATCGAGCTAGGTCCGGCGATGGAGAACCTCCAGGGGACGACGAAGACCTACGCCATCGTCGATCCTGTGGCGCAGGGGCTTTTCAAATGGTCGGTGACGCAGCCGGGACAACCTGCGACGCGGCAGAGCGCCGTCTCCGACACCCTTTTCTGCGGCGAGCCGATTCAGTTCCACGCCGAATGGCGGGCGGATCAGAATGTCTCCGCGGTACGTTTCGAGTTCCCGCAGACGGACGCCAACGAACCGGCGTTTGTGGATGTGCCGGTGACGGTCGGGATGAACCAGGCGGATATCGAGCGAGTGGTGCCCGGATTGGAACAGGGGCAAACGCTCCCGGTCCACGTGCACGTGACGATGCGTCCGGCGGGGGCGGATCGTGAGTTGCAAGTCAAGCTCAATGCCGGCCGATTCCGCGCCGAGGACCGCCGGGTGGTTCTGGAGGACCTCAAGGCGGGCCAGGGTGCGATGACGGACATCCCGGCCTACGCGTGGGAGCCGGTCGAGATTCCCTTGCGTGCGGTGTTCGCCGGTTACACCGCCACCGATCCGCGGCACAACGCCGCCATCGAACAATTCAAGAAATCCTGCGTCGTCCGGATCGTCGGCAAGGGCGAGCAGACCTGGGACGTATCGGACACGATCGAATGGACGTCGGTGACGTCCGTGGAAGGGACTGACAGACGGTGCGAGCTGATCGGGCGGGCAATTTATACGCCCGACGCTCCAGGACGGGCGGCGGTTGAGGTGACGGCCCAGACTCCGGCGGTCCAAGGAGCGGAGGCTTCACCGCGACGGGCTTATGCGCACGTGCTGGCTCGGTCGCCTCGAGTGACGGTCACGATCCATCGGCTTACCCCGACCGGCGAAGAGCCTGTGTTCGATTCGCGTCGCTGGAGTGCGGGCGAGGGAGGCCTATCCACGGTACAGAGCCGATTCTCCACCCGTCTGCGAGTGGATGTCCGTGGCAGCGACTGGGCTTCCACGGGACAATTGCATTCCTGGCGGACCGCGATCCGTCTTCTCCACCGGCCGACTCCCGAGGCCGAGTGGGTCTCCGAATCCTCGGAAGTCGGCGAACTGACGCTCGAAGGCTCGCTGCTGCGCGAGGTCCAGACCGCAGGCAACGGCGAGTACGCTCTGGAACTGACGGGACATGATTTGCAATCGGGTCGCCGGACCGCGTTTTTCCGGACGCCGGTGATCGCGGCGGTCCGTCCGCACGAGATCAAGCCCACGTCGGCCCCACCTGCGTGGCTGACTTCCCGTGTTCGCCAGTGGCCCTTCGAGTACCAGGTGACGCTCCATCAGGAAGCAGCGGACGAGAGCGGCTCGCAGGCCCTTGCGTTCCAGTTCCAACTGCCGGGCCAGACGGAAGTCTGGATGGACGGCGCGACGTCTTCGGTTCCGTCGCAAGCACCGCAGGAGAGATTGCTTGTGGTCAAGGGCCCCCGGTTCCTGCCTGCGGTGCAGGGACTTCGCGATGGGAAGGTGCAGTTCAGGCTTTCCCGCCAGGGGTTGGACCTTCTGCGGTGGGATTGTCCGGACATTCGGGTGATTCCGCCGATCCTGGACCGGCTGGCCCTGAGCCATTGGAATCACGCCAACGCATTCGATCTGAAAGCGGCGGAATTGATTTTCGATGGGACCACGGAACTCTGGGTGCGACCCCAGTTCCGCGCGGCGCCCGAGTTGGAAGGACAGTGGGGGGCTTCGGAATCGACGGTCTACTTGTGGCGGCAGCAGGAAGGGGAATCCGCCGGCGCACCGGTCGAGGCAAGGGTTCTCGAAAGTCTGTCGGATCAAAGCCTTGCGGGAACTCAGGCGTTCAAGGTCGAGAATCCCACCGCAGGCAACGCGGTGCGAGTGATGCCTCGACGCGTTCGGCTCAGACTGGTGGGTTGGCCCCAGCGTCCCTCGACGGAACGGTATTCCCTTGCGGCCTCGGTTGTCTATCGGCCCACGACCGATGCGGCGTCAGGGCGGACGGTCACGGAGTGGAGCGAACTCCAATCCATCCGGTTGAACACCCCCTGGGTGGTTCCGCTATGTTGGTGGCCGGTCGCGGCGATCGTGATCCTGGGCATCTTTGTTGCTTTTCTCCGCCTGTTTGTCCCCAACCCAGGGTATCTTCCCCTGGACATGAGGTTGGAAGAAAACGTTGCGGTCGTCGAACCCGTCCGGCTCGACAATCCCGTTCTGGTCGACCTCCAGGAGACTTCGCTCGTCAAGGACGTTCAGTTGTACACGCGGTATCTTCGAAACCGTTGGAACGGCAGTGTGCTGGCGTTGTTCGTTGGGCCTTTGCGGGTTCTGTTGCGGCGGGCGCTGTGTCCACGTCGATGGGCGTGGATGGCGGTGATTCCCCGGGTCCGAAGCGACGCTCAATCTGTCCGCAGTGGTCTGATGTGCGTTTGGACAGGCCTGGGCGCTCGGCGGGGCCGTGTCTGGTCTGAACATGATGGTTCGCAGCGACTGCCGGAAGACGGGCAGGTCAAGGTGGTACACCTGGATCTGGCTTACCGTGTGGACAACGTCGATAGAAAAATGCGCGTCACGGTTCGAATCGGGCGGATGTCGCACAGAGAGTTGTTGTAGAATTCCGATGGGTTATGCCCATCGGGTGATCGCCTCCGACCCGGAAAAGCTGCACGGGGTTCAAGCCCCGCCTGCGTCGGAGACGGTGATCGAGAGAGAGTTGAGGAACAGAGAATGCGACTGAGTAATAGTCCTATCGTCGTGCGTCCCACACTGATCGTGGGATTGGGCGGCACCGGGGTTCTGGTCTGCCAGTGGGCGGAACACTACATCCGTGAGCTGTTCGGACACGTTCCCTCCTTCATCCGGTTCTTGAAGTTGGACACCGACGCATCCGACGAAGGCGGCCCGCCCGAAGGAATTCTCTCGGATTTCATCAACCTGTTTCATTACGTCGATGTCGGCGAAGTCGTGCGCGACAACGCCAGTTACCCTGAATTTCATCCTCACCTGGACTGGATGCGCGGCTTCCGAGAGGATGCGACGTTCGCCGACTACGGATGCCAAGGCATTCCGCGTCTGGGACGGCTCGCGTTCTTCGAACTTCGTGAGACAGTGATTCACGAAGCGGTCGCAACCCGCTTCAGCAGTCTTCGGACGAGCACCCAGCAGATTGTGGAAGAGCAACCGGACCAGTTTATTCTGGCGGCCGATGGTGCGCCGGCCGTGCACATCGCCAGCAGTGTCTGCGGCGGGACCGGGGCAGGGTTGCTCATCGATATGGCCTACAACCTGCGATGGTGGTCGCGTGAGTCGTTCCCCAAACCGGCCGAGATCATCGGGCATCTGCTTTTGCCCGACGCCTTCCGCGTCGATCCAATGCTTCGACCCAAGCTGGAAGCGACCGCCTGTGCGACGCTCGACCAGATCGAGTTCCTCAGCGATGAACGCCGACCGGATATCCGTGTGCGGTATCGCAGCAGCCGTGCCGGGGAGGATTGTTTCCGTCGGGATACAGCTCCTTTCAACTTTTTGTATTTGCTCAACGGCCAGGTCGACATGGGCAGTGGCGACCGCAAACACCTGGTCCGCCAGATCGCCCGCGTGATTCGCGCGATGGCGTTCGAACCGATCGGTCAGCAGGTCCGATCCGACGCGAACAACAAACTCGCGGAGATTCTGCCGCAAAGAGATCCCGTCAACAACCATCGCCAATGCTTCTCGAGCTACGGGTTGTGGTGCGGGACGCCGGGGCATGGGCGAGCCAACATCGAGTCTCGAATCCTGGCCGAGTTGGAGACCCTGGGCCGGGATCGCCAAGAGGCCCGCGCCCTCTATTCCCCGCAAGTGCAGACGCGAATTGCCGAGACGCTGGGCGCGTCGCCCGGGATCAACGAGTTCATTCAGCCGGTGATCGCCTTCCGATGGGATCCACCGGGGCGGGGAACCTCGCAGGAGGTTTTGTCGAGCGTTCTCCAGAGCGTTCGACGTTATCTTGAGACCTCGCTCTTGCCCGCAGCCCGCAAAGAGGGCGAGAAGATCCAGGATTCCAGCAAGCCGATCGAACGCCTTCTTGAAGCGACCGACGAAATGCTCAGCCGGGATTTTTTCAACGCAGAACAGCTCAGACCCATCAGCCAGATCGGCGCGTGCTTGGACGCTTGGGTGGAGGCTCTCGAAATCTCGGTGAACCACCGGCAGGCTGCTACGGCGCCGAAGATCAACTCCGTCGTCACGGAAATCCTGGCCACCGTGCGTCAGAGCCTCGAGAGTCTGGAGCAGAGAGTTCCCGCGATCTCCTGGACGAGCACGGACATCGCACCGCTGATAAGCGAGGCGATCGACCAGCGGTGGAACGCGATGGCCGAGGCCATTCTGCACGAGAACTTGCTGGGATCGCTCAAGACGACATTACGGGTCTTCTCGATTCGCAAGCAGGCCCTGGAAGCCTTGATCGAGTTGTCCTGGAAACGCCGGACCGGCGGTGAGAGGGCCCTGGGGGCCAATGCTTCCGGACGATCCAACGGATCTCCTCGCTTGGCGGATTTCTTCTCGACGCCCCTGTGCGCGTCGTTGGAGTCGAACAACGCCCTGGACAACGTTTCGGAACGGGATCTTCGCCAGAGCCTTATCCGTCCGGTCCTGTTGGGAACGGTGATGTCCATCCGCGAGGCCAAGCCCGAACTGGCGGACGTGCGGGCGGTGGAAGATCGGCTCGCGCAGAACCTGGGCCAGTTGGCCGGTGAGATGAAGCGTTTTCTACGCGACATCGAGAATCACGGCTGGGATCTGTTCCGCAACGGGTTGGGCGACCACCAAGCCAGCAACGAGCATCCGTACTATCGAAGCATTTGCGAGATCTGGAGGCTGGCCGAGCCCAAAATCGACTTGTCGAAATCCCGCAAGTATGCAGCGCCGCTGGATGTCACGGTGGCACAACAGGTCCCCGGATCGTGCGTCCCGCAACTGCTGACGCACAACTGCGAGATTAGTTTGCGGGAGGCCAATGTGGACGAGAACTATCGGCACATCACCGGCGAATGGCTCCAGATCCTGCGTCTTCGCTACGGGTTCTGTCTCGAAGCCATCAGTCGGTACAACAAGTATGTGGCAGCCACCGATGAATACGTCCGTCGGATGGGTTTCGAGTTCTCCGATCTGTGGCTGGACAAGAGCTGGTATGTTGCGTACCAGAATGCACTGGCGGAATGGCGCAGCCAGAGCAACAGCCAGAAGGACACGATGGAACGTCGGACCTATGAGGCCAACGCCGCCAAAGTGGGGGGGCTGCGCAAGCTCCTCGATTCGGTGAGTGAGCGGTTGCGGCAACAGATGCGGTCGGTGACGGAGCCGGAGGTCGGCATCCGCATGGCGGAACTGCACGGCGGGACGAGTTCTCGCATCGACCTGATGCTCCACAGCATACCGCTGGGCGATTCTGAAGCGGTTCGGCAATGCCTAACCCGATGCCTGGCGCTTGTGGAGGCACTGCTGCAGAACGTGTCCCAGTCCATAACGGGTCTGCCGGAGAAGGAGCGACAGGCGGTGAGCGATATGCTTGAAAGTTGCCGGGCCGACATGCAGGTGTTTCGCGAAAACGTATAGGATCGACGTTCGATGATGGACAATTGGTTGTTCGGCAGTTGCGGAGCGATCGTTCGAGAAGGCTGTAAACAGCAAGCCTTGCGGACGGCCGGACTGGCAAATCGTAAATAGTCAATAGCAGACTGCAGGGGTTTTCGTGGGCGCAAAGAAGGGTCGAAAAAAAGGGTTGGGACCGTTCCCGACGCTGTTCGTCGGGGTCGGACCCTGCGCCGAGCGGACATTGTCGGAGTTCTCCGGTCTGGTCCGGCGTCTGACCATCCCGATCCAGGGGCCGTTCGGCCTGGCGCTCACGGATTCCTATTGCGAGGATTTGTTCCAGTGCGACTGGCCCTGGGCGTCCGACTTCAAGGTTCCTGAGGCTTCGGTCTTTCGCGACCGGTCGGAATTCGTCGGTCGGGACGACAACAAGCTCCTGACGGTTCTATCGTCTCTGGTGCGCCGCTTGCGGTCTGTCGGGCAGGTCGTCGATCCCGCGGGGCCCGGGCGTCTGCGGATGTGCTGCAACGTTCTGCTGGATCTCTCCGATCCCGGCGTGGTAGGTTCCGCTGTGCGATTGATGCATGCCCTTCGGAAAGTGGATCCGGCGTTGGATGTCACTGTATTGGGTCTGACGGACCGGACTGCAGCCACAGACGCCGCCTGCGACAGCAAGTGGTTCGACGTCTGGAACATGCTCCTGGCGGCGCTCCAAAACGAGCCTCTCGCCCAGCGAGTATATCTGCTGGACGGTTGTGACGCCGAACGGACCTGGTTCGAACGCCCCGAGCAGTTGCACCAGCTCGGAGCTGAATTCCTTTTGCATCATGGTCTGACCTGTCGCAGCCTCCTGCGACAGGGGGAGCGGGCGCGAACCGCTGTGACCGAAAGTCTCCTTCACGTGTGTGGCTCGTTCGGTTGCCGTGCCGTCCATGCGGATTTGTCCCTCGTAGCCGAGAGGCTTGCTGCGAAGATCGCAAACGAGGATCTGGGGGATCTGTACGACCGGCCCCTCCCGGACGGCTGGGCCGAGAGTCTGGATGAGCAGGCGCAGTCTCTCGTCGACAAAATCGCGGGTATTTGCGAGAAGGCCTACCAGACCCGGACGGCTCCGGGGGGCGAATGGCGCGATCGTCCCGGCGTTCTGTTTCCGGGCCAAACGGAAATCGATGAAGCGGTCGCCAAGGCGATCAAAAACGTCTGTTCGCGAGAGCCGCTTGCGAGTCTGTGCCGATTCTTTTCGTGCCTTCAGCCGCAGCTCGACAAGTTGTTGACCCGACAACGGTTGTGGGAACGGATCCGCACCCGCCGGAGTGTGGCCGAGGCGTTTCGACAGCAGGAAAGCTCCACCTACGAGCCGATGAGGATCTGGCTGTCACAGGCCCAAACCCGTTGGACCGACCGCTTTACCCCCGAGCAGGAGGAATTGTCCCATGTGGCGGTAAGCCGTCCGGCCAGCCGCAAGGGGTATCTGGCGGGCATGTTATTTTTCGTGATCGGGTTGGCCGGCATCTCGGCTGGTTTGTTCACGCGAGAGATCTTCTTCGTGATCGGAGGCGGATGGTTGTCCCTGGCGGCTTCGGTTTTGATGACCCTGCCGACCGGGTGGATTCGGCATGTGCGCCACCGTGTTCGAGAAGGGCAGGACGTATCCTCGTCCGGACCCCTGATCGCCTATCGAAAACGCATCGGCGGATGGGGATTCTGCGTCGGCGCCGTGATGATCCTCGCGGGTCTGGTCGGCTTGACATGGCCGCTGTGGCCCCATGAATGGACTTCGATCTCGACGGTCTGGGCGTTGGCGATGGCTGTGATCGCAGGCGTCGGCCTCGCTTCGGTTGTCGCTTGTCCGTCACTGGGGCATCCGGATCGAGTCGAGGAGAGCGAAGCCCCTGGGCACCTGAATCCCCCGGCGTGGCGATGTCGCGGCGCGGGTGTGGTGTGCCTGGCCCTGGCCTGGCTGGTCTTCTGTCTGGGTCTCCCGAAGCTGTCGGCTCCAGAGAGCGTCGTTCAGTGGGTCTCGCATGGGATCGGGCTTGCGCTGATGGCTGCGGGAGTCGGTTGGGTCCTGCTGCCGCGGACGGGGTACTCCTGTTTCGTCGATCGCGTTCCGAAGATGCCGCAGCCCCTGGCCGGTGGGATCGGGCGTCCGTCGGCGAATCATGATCTTGGCCATCGGCTTTCTGCGATGGTCGGTTGGATCCATCGTCTGACGCTCGAACGCGATCATGGTTTGAGCGGGACCGTCGTGGTTCCGCGGGGCCGTGAGACTCTGTTCGATTTTCTGGCCGCCGATTGGGAGGAGCAACTGGCCGGCGCGTTCCGCCAGGCGTTGGAGGTTCGATCCGGCAAGTCTCTGCTGGCGCTGGCCATGCAGCCGGCGCTGTGGACCGAATGCGTTACGAAAGAGCTTCAGGATCCGCACGCGACGAGCCGCGACTTGACGTGCCTGTTCACGCTGCAGGCGGTCAAGGCCTGGATCGAGTCGCACACGCTGGCGGAGCTGATGGCCATGGTCAAGGTGGACGTCGAGCGATTCGCCCAGATGAGTGTTCGGCTCGCGTGCCCCCATTGGCCGACGCCTCGCGCCGAGCCGGACCTCAGCGCGGGCGTGATCGCTGTCGCCAAACCCCTCTGGGATTTGTTGGCCCCTTCGCTACAGACGGTTGGGCCGGTGCCGATCGTTCCGCTGGATTGGGACGTTCGCAGCGACGCCATCCTCGTCGTGCGGATTGTCCAGGGGCTGACCGAAGGTTGGCGAGGATTTCCCGGCCTGCCGGGACAGGCGGGTGTCCAGAGGATCGCCGCCGGGCCAGATCCGAAGTAGCCTTCTTGCCCGGCGTTGGAGGGCGAGTCGACTTCTTCTTCAGGCGGAGCCTGAGTCTCTTCTTCATCACATAGGGGTCTTCTTTCTCCTTCCTGAGAATCCCGGCAGTTGAAGATTCTCCTGGTTCGTTGTAGACTCTCTGCAACATGTGGCCGTCGTCCGCGACTATCGTGCTGGGGCCACTCTGTGCGAAGTTCTGGATGAGTATGGCGGCAGTTGAGATCAGGTCGTTGACGAAATGGTACGGGCGGTCGCGGGGGATCGAGGACATCTCCTTCGCCATCGAATCCGGTGAAATCTTCGGATACCTCGGCCCCAACGGGGCAGGCAAGACCACGACGATCCGCTGCATCTTGGGTCTGTTGCGACCCAGCGACGGCGAGGTTCGCGTCCTGGGGCAGCGAGTGAAAGCCGGACGCGGCACGATGCACGCGAGGATCGGCTACCTGCCGGGCGAATTCCGCATCTGGGGACGTCCCAGGGCCGAGCGGTCGCTGAGCGTGCTGGCGGCGCTGGGGGGAGACTGCGGCGCCGCGGCTCGACGCAGGGCGTTGGCCGAGCGTCTGGAACTGGATCTCAGGCGTCCCGTCGGCGACTTGTCCAAGGGCAATCGCCAGAAGGTGGCCGTGATCCTGGCATTCCAGCATCAGCCGGACGTGCTGATTCTCGACGAGCCCACCGCGGGCCTCGACCCGCTCATGCGGGACGTCGTTCTCAAACTGATTCAGGAGACTGCCGCCGCCGGGGCGGCTGTTCTGTTGTCCTCGCATGATCTGGACGAAGTGTCGGCCATCTGCGGACGGGCCGCGATTCTCCGAGAGGGCCGTCTGGTGGAACTGGCGCCGATCTCGCAGATCGTGCAACAGGGTGAGCAGCGACTGAAGGTATGGTTCGCCGACCCGACGTTGCGTCCCGACGCGGCTGTCGCCCGATTGCCCGGCGTGCGGGTCGTCGAACAGGAACCTGGCGTCTTGCACCTGGCCTACCAGGGCCCGGCGGCCCCGGTTCTGAGGTGGCTCAGCCAGTTTGCCGTCGATCGCGTCACGACACCGCAGACATCGCTGCAGGAGGCCTTTCTTCAGTATTACCAGGAGCCGTCCGGTTCCACGTGCGGGATCGGCGATTCGAGAGGACTGCGTGCATGATTCGATCTCGCCGCCCGCCGTTTCCAACGACGTTGCTGTGGTTTTGGTTCCTTCGCATCCTGCCTGCGTGGTTGGGAATGGCCGCGGTCATCTTCCTGATGCAGATTGCGGTGGCGGCCATCGTTCATGACAACGCGAACGTCAAGATGTTCTTGACGATCCTTAAGCATCTTCCCTCGATTGTCCGGACCGCCATCGGCGGCGATCTGGTCGAATCGGGCAGTCTGACGGCTCTGTTGACAGTGGGTTATCAGCATCCGCTAGTCATGTTTCTGTACATGCTGTACGCGGTCGGTGTGCCCGTCGGACTGCTTCCCGGAGAGACCCAACGGGGTACCATGGAACTGATCCTCAGCCGTCCGATTACGCGAACACAGGTCTACGTTTGTGCGGCAATTCTATCGCTTGCGGGGATGTTCGGTCTAATCTCAATGATGTTTCTGGGGACTTTTGCCTCGGTCCATATCTACACGTTCAGCGAGCCGATTGATCTGAGTCTGTTCCTGCGTTTGTCCGCCTGTGCGGCATTGCTGGCGGGGGCATTCGGGTCCTTCGCCTTGGTATGTGCCGCATCATTCGAGCGGCTATACTCGGCCGCCGGTGTGGCGGCGGGTTTTCTCACCCTCAACTACTTCATTGCCATCGTGGCTGAATGGTGGCCCCCTTTGCACTTTCTGCGTAAGGCGACGCTCTTCTATCTGGTCTATTATTCCAATCTCTGGTACGCTTGGCCTCTTGAAAACATGGCTTGGCTCGGGGCCATTCTGGTGGCTTTGGCCATTCTCGGCGGCATCATCTGGCGATGTCGCGACCTCCCATCCTAAGATTTCCTATTTCCGAGAAAGCAATATTTCCAAGAATTATTCTTGGAATACATAAGACTTTTGGCTATAGTACCAAGACTATAGGCAGGAGATCGGTCGGTCGGTCTTGCCGTAGGGTGAGGCAGGCGACGGAGGAAAAGATGGCATGGCGAATCGAAACGGATGTTCAGCCTGGTTATCTGATCATCCGAATTCTGGGACAGGCGGACGCTCGGGTTTCCGGAGAGATCATAGCGGGCGTCTTTCGCGAGATCGCTTCGCACCATTGTTCGAGTCTTTTGATTGACATTCGGGGGGTGGAAGGTCGAGTGGGGGTTCTGGAGACATTCAACATCGTATCGAGTTACCCGTCAATCCAGGGCCTCCGTGCCGCGATTGTGGACCGGCCCGAGCACAGCAGTTGGTTCGAGTTCTACGAGACGGTCTCCGTAAATCGGGGATACCAAAACAAGGTATTCACTGACATGGACGAGGCCATCCAGTGGCTGACGGCGTAACCCGACAGGGGACCTGTAAACGACGTCGAAATCTGTCGGCGATAGTGGATCGCGGTTGTTGCAGGTGTTTCCTGATCCCCGGCGACCTTCGGAAAATGATCTTGCGTTCTTTGTGATGGCAAGCGACAATGACTCGGTACGAGCTCGGAGCTTGTGCAGGCTGTCGCAAATTGTGACCGTCCGCTGTGTGAAAACAAAAGAATGAACGCCCTCCGGGGAGGGGCCGTAATCCCTATATGTGGGTTTGCGGGTCCCGAAGGACATCCCAAAACGGATTGAACGGATGAGAGGGTGCCTTTTATGAAGCTGCAAGAAAGAAAACCATCGGGCAGGGAAAAAGATCAGGCGGCCATTGAGCGTCTGGCCGAATTGCGGGAGAAACTCCACTCCGAGGACGTCTCGACGGCCAGGAAGGCTGCGTTCAGTCTGTCTTGGATGCAGGAAGATGGTCTGGATATTTTTGTGGAAGCTCTCTTCGGCAGTTTCCCCAGGACCGCCAAGCAGGCGGCGGCCTATGGGCTGCGAAGCATGAACGGTCGGATGCGAAAGATGGCCGAGGAGGTTCTGACCAAGGGGTTAACGCACTCCAACCGGATTACTAAAGAAACCTGTGCCAAGTCGCTGTTGCTGATGAAACAACCTCCGTCCGCCAAGAAAAAAGGCGGTTTCAAAGGCCGGCCCGGCGGTGGCGGTGGCAGACCCCGTGGTCCTCGCATCAAGGAGTTCCGCAGCCACAGTTCCGTGCGAAACGAACAGCCCTCCAGAAACGGCCCACCGAGAAACGGTCCCCCCAGAGGCGGCCCCCAGCGAGGTAACCGGTGAGTCTCTGAGAAGCATCCTGATCCTGGCCCCGGCCAAAGCGCACAGAACCAAGATCTGGACACAGCGTGCTTGTTTTGATAGACTGACCGATGGGAAGTTCGTCAGGAAGTAGAATCCACCGAGGCAGCGAGTCATGGGGAGAGAAGCCGGCATAGTGTATTCGACCGAGTATGGACGGATGTGCTTTGATTGTGAAAAGCCCATCGCCCAGTGCGTCTGCCGCAAGGAGAAGGCGGTTCCCACGGGCGATGGGATCGTGCGGGTCTCGCGGGAGACCAAGGGGCGTAAGGGCAAGGGCGTGACGCTCGTCACGGGCGTTCTCCTGGCAGAGGACGGGCTCCAGAAGCTCGCCACCGAGCTCAAGCGAAGGTGCGGGGCCGGCGGGACGGTGAAAGACGGCGTCATCGAGATTCAGGGCGACCATCGTGACCTGCTGGTGGCGGAGTTGACCCAGCGAGGCTACACGGTCAAACGCGCCGGCGGATGAAGGTAAATGTAAGTTCTGAGCAGATCAGGGATTAGGATTCACTGGGTTCGCGGCGGGACATTGCGGAGGCGGCAGGGCAGGGCGAATGGGCCGGTCGGATTGTCGTTTTTTCGCGTAACGTCTTGTGCCTTCCTCGGACTATTGCTCTGAGAACGCACGCAGCGAGGGTATAATCAGAATCTGCGGCTACGTTGAAGATCGGCGAGTCATGGGAGTCTTTTGAGGAAGGAGAGTCGTCATGAGAGTCAAACCCAGTTGGGTCGCTCTGTCGCTGTTCGGGTTCGCCTGCGCGTCGGCCACGGTTGCCGAGGCCAGGTCGGCGGATTCACGCTGGTCGTCGACAAGACCAGCACGATCTATGCCGCCAGCGACGACGGGTTCCTGTACGTGGTGGGCTCCGACGGCGCGGAACTGGCTCGCTTCGAGACCGGCGGCTGGCCGGCCTTCCCGGTCGTCGCGGCCGACGACCTTCTGATCCTCGCCGACTCCAAAGACTATTCCTCGCTGGAGAAAGGCGCCAAGAACACCGTCTGGGCCATCGGCGCTCCCGCCGTGGAGCAACGCAACTGAGTTCCTGTCATGGGAGAGACGATTATGGAAAAGCGGAACGGACTGAGATGGAGCGACGCTGTGATCGTTCTGGTCTGTGTGACGCTGGCTTTGATGACGCTCGGGTCGGTCGGCCAGACCGGCCGGGGGCGGGCCAAGGAGGTCGTCTGCCAGGCCAATCTGCACCGCTGGGGCGACGTCTTTGGCGGGATTGTCGAGGAAAACGGTGGCAAGTTTCTCTCCGGTGCCAACTCCCGAGGCTATTGGTGGCCAATCCAGTTGCCGCACGAGTTGCAGGACTGGAAGAAGAATCGCACGTGGTTCTGCCCGACAGCGACAGAACCGATCTATGGCGAGAATGGTTCGCCGTCTACTCTGAGCACCCGGAACGCCTGGGGCATCTTCCGATCTCCCACTGCCATGACTTACGAAGGCAAGACCTACACCATGGCCGACAGCGGCCTCAATGGCAGCTACGGCCTCAACGGATACGTGATTCCCATCCCGGAGAGCTTGAGCGGCCATACAGCGAACGCGTACGAAGGCGGCGTGCCCGCGAGATTCGGTTGGCGTAACCTCCTTGATGTGCCTGACGGCGGCCGGGTGCCCATGTTTCTGGACGCCCTCCGTTTCGATGTGTGGCCGCTGGAAGCGCAGGCGCCTGCGACGCAGGAGAATGCCGCGTGGAGCGCCAACAACATGGGGCGTTGCTGCATCAATCGGCACGACGGCGCGGTGAACTGCCTGTTCGTGGATGGTTCTGTGCGGAAGGTGGGACTCAAGGAGCTCTGGACGCTGAAATGGCATCGGTCGTTCAATACAGCCGGGCCGTGGACGAAGGCCGGCGGGGTTCAGCCTGAGGATTGGCCCGAGTGGATTCGGCCATTCAAGGACTATTGACGGAGGGGGATCTCGACCGTCATAACCAAGGAGATGCTGCGTGAGTGGACGAAACATGGTTGTTGCGGGGATGGCTTTTATCCTGTTGTCGGTTCTTGTCGGAGGCGTGGCGGCGGCTGAGCCGAACCTGCCGACGTTGTTCGTCGTCGGCGATTCGACGGCTAGCAATGGGCAGGACCTTGGCTGGGGCAGCCATCTCGGCAAGTACTTCGATCCGACGAAGATCACAGTGGTCAACCACGCCCGCGGCGGGCGGAGCAGCCGGACTTTCCAGACGGAGGGGTTCTGGGATCAGGTCGTCAGCCAGTTGAAGGCCGGTGATTTCGTTCTGATCCAGTTTGGCCACAATGACGGTGGACCGATCAACGACAGCAGCCGGGCGCGAGGGTCGTTGCCGGGCTTGGGCGAGGAGACGCAGGCGATTCACAACCAGCTCACGAATCGAGACGAGGTCGTTCATACCTTCGGCTGGTACATGCGGAAGTACATCGCCGACACGCAGGCCAAAGGCGCTGCGCCGATCGTCCTGTCGCTGACGGTGAGGAACATCTGGAAGGACGGCAAAGTGGAACGCGGTTCGGGCCGGTTCAGCGGGTGGGCCGCCCAGATCGCCAAGGACGGAAACGTCGCGTTTGTGGACCTGACGAACATCGTCGCCGACCAGTACGAGCTGCTCGGGGCCGATCGAGTGGCGGCGCTCTTTCCCAAGGACCACACGCACACCAGCGCCGAAGGAGCGAACCTCAACGCCGCGTTGGTCGTCTCGGGATTGAAGGCTCTGGAAGGTTGCCCGCTGACGGGGATGCTCTCGCCCCTGGGCCAGGCCGTGACGCCTTCCGGCGAGAACGTCGTCATGAAGCAGACCGAGGAGGTCCTGACCCGCCCCTGGATGCCTGAGGCGCAGCCGCCGGTGGACTCCAATCTGCCGACGTTGTTTCTCATCGGCGATTCCACCGTCCGGACCGGCAGCCTGGGCAACGGTGCGAACGGCCAGTGGGGTTGGGGCGCTCCGATCGCGGACTTCTTCGACCGCACGCGGATCAACGTCCGCAACCTCGCTTGGGGCGGCACCAGCAGCCGGACGTTCATCACCCAGGGCTTCTGGGACAAGGTTCTGGTTGACCTCAAGCCGGGTGACTATGTGATCATGCAGTTCGGCCACAACGACGCCGGGCCAGTCAACGACAACAGCCGGGCCCGCGGAACGATCCGGGGTATCGGCGACCAGATCGAAGAGATCGATAATCTGCTCACCGGACAGCACGAGGTCGTGCACACCTACGGCTGGTACCTCCGCAAACTCATCGCGGACACCCGGCTCAAAGGCGCCACGCCGATCGTATGCTCGCCGATCCCGAGGAACAATTGGACGGAGGGCCGCGTAGCCCGGGCCTCGCAGAGTTACGGTTTGTGGGCGGCCGAGACGGCCAGGGCCGAAGGGGTTCCCTTTGTCGATCTCAATGAGATGATCGCCTCCCGGTATGAGCAGATGGGCCAGCCACGGGTGACTGCCTTATGCTTTCCGCCGGGAGAGCACACGCACACCTCGGCCTTCGGCGCCCGGATCAATGCGGCGTGCGTGATTGACGGCCTCCGTTTGCACGCGGATTGCTCTCTTCTGGGATACCTGAAGGACGCCGGGCGATGAGGTTGATTCGTACGCACGGTTGTGTTGAGGAATGTTCTGAGTCTTGCTATTATAGGACGATGTGTGGGTCGTCGGCTGGGTGTGGAAGCTCGGATTGCTCGGTGGTGGGCGGTCTGGCAAGATCGCGAGTGAAAATGACGATACTCTTCGTATGTGAGTTGGATGCTGTTGGCGGCAGGACAGGGTAAAACTGGAGACTGGACTATGGCGCACCTCGGCGGGAGAAAATCATTTGGCATCATCTTGGTCTTGGGATCTCTGTTCTTCACTTCGGTGGTTCTCGCCGAATCGGTGGATCTGGTCCAGGTGCAGAAGGCGACCGAGGGATTCCTTAAAGGGAAGTCGGCTCTGTCGGCACGGGGGGACAAGAATCGGATTCGAGCCCTGGCCGCAGCAGCGACGCCCGCCGGCTTTCGCGAGGTCCGCGACGAGGATGGGGCAATCCTCGCTTATGTCGCGGATCTGGAGCCGCGAGGGTTCATCGCTCTTTCGGCCGATACGGACATCGCGCCGGTGATCGCCTATTCCTTCCGTGTCTCGTTCCCAGCGGATACGGACAAGTCCAATCCTCTGAGCCGCCTGCTGCGGATGGACTTGAAGCTGCGGACCAAGGCACTAGCGGACAATCCCGAACTTAAGAATGCGGAAACCGCCAGGTTGTGGGACCTGCTCGCGGCCGGAGAAACCGAGGACGGCGGGGTCACCACATTCCAGCAGTGGCCGCCGGAAGGGACCACGTCGAGCGGCGGTTGGGTCGAGACCACCTGGGGACAGGACGAGCCCTACAACATGTTCTGCCCGTTGGACCCGATCGATGGTCTGCGGTCGTACGTCGGATGCGTAGCCACCGCGTATTCTCAGATTGTCCACTACCATCGTCTCTGTGATATCACATTCACCGGCAGCGACGCCTACACGACCCGCAGCGGCATGAAGTTTGATGCGGATGCCGATCTGTACGACTTCCCAACCTTTACGGAAGTGAACGGCTACCTGGACACGATCCGCACCAAGTATTCGCAGGGCCAGGCCCTGGACGACGTAGATATGGCCGCGTTGAGTCTGGCCTGCGGTCTGGCCGTGAAGATGAATTACGGCAGCGAGGGATCGGGTGCGCAGACCGCGGCAGTGCAGAAAACCCTGGTCGAACGGTTCGGCTATTATAGTGCGGATCTTTTTGACGCCATTACGGACGCCGGACTTCTCGTCCTCCAGGAGAACATGGTCAACGCCAGGCCCGCGCTGCTGAGCTTCAGTCCGCCCGACGGCTGGGGCGGCCACGCGGTCGTCTGCGACGGATACAACACCGACGGCGAGTACCATCTCAACTTCGGCTGGGGCAGCGAGCACCCGAAAGCGATCACGGAAGCCTGGTATCGAATCCCGACGGGAATGCTGTACCGCGACTGCGTGTTTACCGAATGCGTCTTGAACATCGAGCCGGCACAGCCGGTGGTGGAAGTGGACGCGACGTCGATGGGCTTCTACGCCGCACCGGGCGAGCAGTCGGAGTCGCAGGTGCTTCGCATCCGCAACCACACCGCCAATCTCCACGTGGAGTCCGTCGTCTGTTCGGACGGGTTCCTCGTCGATCGCGGCGGGCAGGGATACGCCAACCGGCTCGGCGCCTTCACCATCGACGCGATCCGCCAGGACGCGTCCCTCAACGTGGTTTTCAAGCCTGCACACGCGGGCGATCACTACGGGATTCTTGTGATTCGATATGCCGACGGCGGCGTCCGGAACGTGGTCCTCAAGGGCTGGGCTTATGGAGACGGCACCACGATCGCAGCGGGGGAGGTGTCGGGGACTTGGTCCCGCGACAAGTCGCCCTATTTTGTGACCGGCGACATCAGCGTCACCAAGGGCGGAAGACTGGTGATCGAGCCAGGTGTCAAGGTTCTGTTCGCGCAGGACGCCGCTCTGACGGTGGGTCCAAACGCCAAACTGACCGCCCGGGGCACCGACGCGCAGCCCATCGAGCTGACTGCTTGGAACCGCGTCGCAGGTTGGGGCGGGCTGCGGCTCGTGAATTCCGGCTATGACGACGTCCTGAGCTATTGCGTGATCAGCTACGCGAAGAAGAACGCGGGACTGGATCCGCAAAGCAGCTCGACGACGGTTTCAGACGTCGATCTTCTCGGAGGCGGGTTGTACTGCGAGTTCTCCGACCCGCTGATCGAGAACTGCCGATTCACGAACAACACCGGCGGCAAGGCCGGCGCGATCTACTGCCTGGACAGCAGCCCGATCATCCGCAACACGCTGATCGCCAACAACACCTCCATCGGTGGCGACACCCAGTGCGGCGGCATCTGCTGCGACGAGGCGGGCGTAGCGGAGATCTGGAATTGCACGATCGTGAACAACTTCCCCGGCGGTCTTTTCTCGACCTCCTGGGACGGGATCAACGTGACGAACAGCATTTTCTGGGGCAATGACCGGTACCAGATCCAGATGGCCGAATGCCGACCGAACGTGACGTTCTGCGACGTGCAGGGCGGGTACCCCGGCGAGGGCAATATGGCTGTGGACCCGTGTTTCCTCGACCCCAGCGACGGAGCGGGTACCGACTACGACGGCGCCTCGGCCAACTGGACGCTTCGACCCCATTCGCCATGCATCAACAGCGGGACGCTGGTGGGCGAACTTCCCGAGACGGATCTGGCAGGTGCGGCGAGGGTCCACTGCGAGGTTCTGGATTTGGGGGCGTACGAGAGCCAGGCCAATTTGCCCCTGCTCACCGTGACGCCTTCGACTACGATCGACGCGGGATTCGTCGCTGTCGATTCGAGCAAGGTTGTGGTCGTCGAACTGGCCAATACGGGCACCGACGAATTCAAGATCACGGACGCGTCCGTCGCGGAAGGGGCCTTTGCTTTGGAAGCGGCGGTGCAGGACAAAGTGCTGTCGCCCGGCGGCGTCGCACAGGTCAAGGTCCGGTTCCGCCCGACGCAGGAGAATGTGTACAAAGGCAAGCTCACGGTCTACTCGACCAGCAGCAACGCGCCGACGATGACAATCGCCCTTCGCGGCGTGGGAGTGGCCGGGACCGTCGTGCCTGCCGGCGCGGTCAAGGGGACGTGGAAGAAGACGAGCAGTCCATACACCGTCACAGGCGACATCTTCGTCGCCAAGAACCAAACGCTGACGATCGAGCCCGGCGTGGTCGTTCGCTTCGCGGGACGCTTCAGCATGACCGTCGGCTACCGCGCGACGCTCAGAGCCGTCGGGACCGAGCAGGATACCATCCTGTTCACCGCGACCGATCTTCAGGAGGGATGGACCGGCATTCGTTTCATCAACAGCTCGACGGAGGATCAACTGAAATACTGCACGATCGAGTACGCGTTCAAAGACCGCGCCCGCGATGGCGGTTTCCAGGGTCTCTACGGCGGGGCCATCCTCTGCGCCAGCTCGGAAGACGATGACCCAGGCTACGGTTTGATCAGCGGCCCGGCCATCGATTCGTGCCGAATCGCGAACAACTACGCCCAGACCGGCGGCGCCATCATGTGCTACGCCGGCGGGTACGCGACGATCACCAACAACGTGATCGTGGACAACGGTGCCGATCTGGACGGCGGGGCGATCGCCCTGTATGGGACCCAATGTACGATTTCGAACAACGTGATCGTTCGCAACGAAGCCACCGTCGGCGGCGGCATCATGAATTGGCTCAGCTCGCCCACGATCCGCAACAACACGCTCGTCGCCAATCGGCCCGCCGCAATGCACCTGGAAACGACCATCATCCCAGGGTGGCCTTCCGTCTCAGTTGCGATCGTGAACAACATCATCTGGCAGAACGAGATCTGGATGTCCGAGTCCGTCGGGAGCAACGAGTACTCCATTCGCTACAACGACATCCAAGGAGGCTGGACAGGCACAGGCAACATCGCGGTCGATCCGCTGTTCGCCGATCCGGAGAACGACGATTTCCACCTGAAATCCCAGGCGGGCCGGTGGGACCCGATCTCCAAGAGCTGGGTCCTCGACAGCGTTACGAGCCCTTGCATCGACGCAGGCGATCCGTCGACGAGCATCGCCAACGAGCCTCAGCCGCGAGGGCTGCGGGTTAACATGGGCGCCTACGGGGGAACCTCCCAGGCCAGCAAGTCTCCGTGAGGGGGCTGAGACGTCCGGCAATCATTTTGAGCGTCAACGAAGGATGCGGGTTGGACGCGCGATCCGTATGGGTTGCGTCATGGATGTTGTGTCGACAAGACCCATTGAAGCCCTGCGCCCGATGCGATAGAATCCCCGCGGACGGATGCGTCGGAACTTTGTGGGCGTGGCCGCCGCAGGAAAGATGATTCTTCGCAGGTGTGTTGATGGAACCCCTGATCATCGTGGGTGTGATTGCCCTGATCGTCGTCTTCGCGATCTTCGGCCACCTCGCCGCAAAAAAACGTCGGGAAGCGATGATGGCTCTGGCTGCCAAGCTGGGCCTTCGCTTCGAGCCAGGCAAGAACCGGGACCTCGCCCACCGGTACGAGTTCCTGAACAAGCTGCGTGCGGGCTCGAACCGTTACGCCTTCAACATCCTCTCGGGTATGACCCAGGGCCACAACGTGGCAATCTTCGACTACCATTACGAAACCTACTCCAGCGACTCCAAGGGCCGCAGGCAGACGCACCATCACTACTTCTCCTGTTTCATCCTCCACATGCCGGCGTCTTTTCCTGAGCTGGTCATCGCGAAGGAAGGGATTCTTTCCAAGATCGCTCAGGCGGTCGGCTACGCGGACATTGATTTCGAGTCGCACGAGTTCTCCCGTCGGTTCTGTGTTCGCTCGCCCAATAAGAAGTTCGCGTATGACGTTTGCCACGCGCGAATGATGGAATATCTGCTGGCCAACGACGACCTCACGATTGAGATCGAAGGCGACGTGCTGGCGATCACGTTTGGCTCGCGACTCAGTCCCGAGCGGATCGAGCCGAACCTCAATCGTCTGATCGCGCTGAGATCGTTGATGCCTGAGTATCTGTTTTCCACGAGGTAAGCATGGTTCCAACGCTGATCGTGATTGGGGTTGTCGTCCTGATTCCGCTGGTCTTCGTGATCGCGACGCACAACACGCTGGTGGCCCTCCGCAACCATATCCAGGACGCCTGGGCCAACATCGACACCGAGCTCAAACGTCGTTACGATTTGATCCCCAACCTCGTCGCCACGGTCAAGGGCTACGCGGCTCACGAGAAGGAGATCTTCGATCGTGTTACGCAGTTGCGGACGCAGTGCATGGCCAGCAATGGTCGGCCCGAAGAACAGGCCGCCGACGAGAAACAACTCGTCGCAGCCTTGCAGAAGATGATGGCGGTGGTGGAGAACTACCCGCAACTGAAAGCCGATCAGCAGTTCCTCAGGCTTCAGCAAGAACTGGTCAACACCGAGGATCGCATCCAGGCCGCCCGGCGGTTCTTCAACGGCAACGTCCGCGACTACCGCAACAAGTGCCAGATGTTTCCGAGCAGCATCGTCGCCGGGATGTTCGGTTTCCAACCGCAGGATTATTTCAACGTTCCGCCGTCCGTGCGGGAAGTGCCGGACGCACAATTCGGATGATCTATGGACCAGCCGCCGATCGTTCGAATCTCCGCCGCCGCAACGAAATCCGGCCACAAGGCGTGGCTCTGATCGGTCGCCACCTTGTGGAACGCAAAGCCTACGATGCCAAGCGGAGCGACCGCCAGAGAGAAATCCACATTTTTACGAGGACGATGCCGATCCGCTCCAGCGGATGCTCAACGCGATCCAGCCAGGCAGTTGCATCCGCCCTCATCGACACCTCAGCCCGCTGAAATCGGAATCGATCCTCCTGCTGCAAGGGGCCCTCGCTTTCGTGGAAACCGCCTCCGAGGGTCTGATTTTCCCAAGCTTCAGCGAGGCGATACGCAATTTAATCCATTTCTTGCCCGGTTCTCATCATCTCTTAATAGTGGGCGATACACTGAATCTTGTCATTATAGGCAATCCTCTTTTGTCAAGGGTGGGTGATCCGCGCCTTCATCGCCTACCCTTTTTTACTTGGTGTTGTTGCCGGCGGTGAAGACGATTCCCTTGACATCGCCGGGCCACGCTGGGACACTGAAAGCGCTTGAGTGGTGTGCACGGCATACCCTACATCAATTCGTTGGACGAGGTGACTGTTATGGCACGTCAAATGAGAGCGTCGGTTTCGCGAAGGCAATTCATCCAGGGGACCGCTGCGTCGCTGGCGGCGCTGGGTGTTGTGGGCGGGCGGTTGTACGCCGCGGGTTCGGACAAGATCCGCGTGGGGCTGGTCGGGTGTGGCAGCCGGGGCGTGGGGGCTGTGCGCAACTGCGTCGATTCCTCGCCCAACGTCGAAATCACGGCCCTGGCCGATCTGTTCCAAGACCGGATCGACGCCTGCCTGGCCACGATCAAGAAGGATGGCGACAAGGATTGGAGCTCTTCGCAGCCTTGGAAACATGCGGACAAGGTGAAGGTCACGCGCGAGACGTGCTTCACCGGGTTCGACGCCTACCAAAAACTCATCAACAGCGGCGCGGTGGATCTGGTGATCCTGGCGACCTCGCCGCATTTTCGACCCATGCACCTGAAGGCCGCAGTCGAGGCAGGCAAACACGTGTTCATGGAGAAGCCCGTCGCGGTCGATCCGGTCGGGATTCGCTCGGTCCTGCAATCCTCTGAGTTGGCGAAGGCCAAGGGTCTGGCCATCGTCGCCGGCACGCAGAGGCGTCACGATCCCAAGTACGTCGAGGTCATAAAACGCGTCCACAATGGCGACATCGGCGAACTCGTCGCGGGCCAGTGCTATTGGCTGGGGCCCTGCGTTCGCAACTGGGGCTTCTATCACGAGCGGCAGCCTTCATGGACAGACATGGAGACCCAGTGCCGCAACTGGTACTTCTACACGTGGCAATCAGGCGACCACATCGTCGAACAGCACGTGCACAATATCGACGTGATCAACTGGGCCATGGGCGGCCACCCGGTCACCGCGATCGGCATGGGCGGCCGGCAGGTTCGCGTCGAGCCCGAGTTCGGCAATATTTACGACCACTTCGCGGTCGAATTCGAGTACGCCAACGGCGCCCGCATCCTGAGCATGGCCCGCCAGACGATGGGCTGCGCCGAGCGGGTCGCCGAGCGGATCGTGGGCTCCAAAGGCGTCGCGGTAGAAGGCCTTATCGAAGGCGCCAAACCCTTCAAGTACTCCGGCCCGACCCCCAACCCCTACGAGCAGGAGCACGCGGACCTGATCCAGAGTATCCGGGACGGTCGCCCCTTGAACGAAGGTAAACAAGTCGCCGAGAGCACAATGACCGCGATCCTGGGTAGAATGAGCGCCTACACAGGTCGCGCGATCAAGTGGGACTGGGTCATGAACGCCTCGAAACAAGATCTGACCCCGCCCACCTACGAACTGGGCCCGCTCCCGGTCGCCCCGGTCCCGATGCCGGGCAAGACACCGCTGATCTGACAAGAGTTGTTCTCGCGCAGGGACGCAGAGCTGCTGAGAGTGGAGAGTATCGCGCCGCAGACGGTGCAAGAGATAAACGGTACGAGAAGAAGGTGAGTACAGCGTTCCTGTAATCCCGCAGGATCTGGCAGGGCGATCTTTATGTGAAATATACGCCGTTTTAAGGCGTCTTTCATACGCAGGCCGATCGTCCGGAACGAAACCAACGTGCGACAGGAGATGCCATGAGGATACTGCGATTTATCGTCTGGGTCATTCTGACGCTGACGCCAGCGTCGTCGCAATCCGTGCTCGGCAAGCCGTCATCTGAGGTCGCGGCGGCGATTCCGGCGTTTCCTGGGGCCGAGGGGTTTGGAGCGTTCGCCCGAGGTGGGCGGGGCGGCAGGGTGATCCACGTGACCACGTTGGCCGACAGCGGGCCGGGGAGTTTGCGCGAGGCGGTGGACGCCTCGGGTCCGCGGATCGTCGTATTCGACGTTTCCGGCACGATCCGACTGGCCAAGAGCCTCTATGTCGAGGAGCCCTATATCACTATCGCAGGCCAGACCGCGCCGGGGGACGGGATTTGTCTGCGCGATGCGACCTTCGGGGTCGGGACGGACCATGTCGTCATACGCTATCTGCGATGCCGGCTGGGCGACGAGGGCCGGGGTGGGGACGCCATCAGCATCGGAGCCGGGAGGCATATCATTCTCGACCATTGCTCGGCCAGTTGGAGCACCGATGAGGTGCTTTCGTCTTCTACAGGCGAACCGCGTCTGAGCGATCTGACGGTGCAGTGGTGCTTTATCACCGAAGCCTTGAATCCGGAGAACCACGGCTTCGGCTCGCTGATTCGAGGTTGTCAGGGGGCTCGCTACAGCTATCATCACAATCTCTACGCGCACAATCGCGGCCGCAATCCGCGTCCCGGCAACTACGACGACCGCAACCCGCATGAGAAAGACCCTGTGGGTTTGCTGCTGGATTTTCGAAACAACGTGATCTACAACTGGGGCGGGGGACACGCCGGGTACAACGCCGACAAGGAGAGCGTCACGCGACTCAATTACGTGGGCAATTACCTCGTGCCGGGACTCGACTCCTCGCGGAGCGCCAAGGCCTATCAGGAGGGCTCGACGTACAATCGAGGCTGGTTCGCAGGCAACTGGTACAACCATACACTGCCCCAGGATCCCTGGAGTCTCGTGACCTTCGATGGCTGGAACGCCAGGCAGATTTCGCTGTACAAGCAGTCTGAGCCATTCGAAACCGGGCCGATCGTGACACAGGACGCCCAGGAAGCCTTTCAGGCAGTCTTGCAGTCGGGCGGCGCGAGCCTGCCCCGTCGCGACGCGGTCGATCGGCGGATGGTCGAGGACGTGGTCAACGGGACCGGTCGGATCATCAACAGCCAACGCGAGGTCGGCGGCTGGCCCGAGCTGCACGGCGCCGGGGCCCCCCTTGACACCGATGGCGACGGGATGCCCGACGCCTGGGAGCGATCGCAGGGTCTGAACCCCAACGACCCGGCCGACGGTCCCCAGGACCGCGACGGCGACGGCTACACGAACGTCGAGGACTACCTCAACGGGCTTGTGGCTCGCGACTCGTGACGGATGTCACGACGAAGGCCGGGCTTTCGCTGACTGTGAGCGTGACTTTGCCGTCCGCGATCGTCAACGGCGTTGATTTGCCGGTCGGGTTCTGGGGGTCGAGAGTCGTCATCGCGGCGGTGATTGCGTTGGGCAGTTCCAGAGAGAAGTCCCTCACCTCCGTCGCGTTGCTCGTGGGGCACCAGACGGCGTAGACCTCCCGCGACGGGGGGGCTTCCGAGCGGAATCGATAGATCCGCACGTTGGCGTCGCCCGAGGGGACCTCGGATTCAAAGCGGGTTCCACGCAGGACGTGTCGCAGGGTTGCGACATAGAACCAGGACCGTTTGGGCTGATGCCGGTTCCCTTTGGAGGCCGTCAGGCCGGAACTGTCGTATTGGGTGGTGCTGGCCGCGTCGACGTCACGCAGCATGTAGAGCTGGGCTCGGTCCACGCCGGAGGCCGCCAGGGCCAGGTAGGACCGCACGATCCATTGGCCCTGGACTTCTTCGGCGCTCGCCTGGCCGATCGCGGGGGCCCGCTGATTCGATTTCGGATTCGTGTCGTAGCCGAACTCCGAGACCCAGACCTCCTTGCCCGGCAGGAACCGGTCCCGCCACCGGACCACGCGCTCGAACCGTTCTCGCAGGCCGTCGGCCTCGGGGCTGATACCGGTGGTGGGGTTGCCGCCTTGGCCGCCGGTGTCGTTGCTGTAGTGGTGCAAGTTGATCACGTCGGCGGGGAAGTCGCCTTCGCGGTGGAACTCGGCCCACAGCTTCATGGCCTTGAGGTATTCGATCTCCGGCCTGGCCAGGCCGCCCAGGACGAGCTTCATGTTCGGGTCGGCGTTTTTGACGCCTACGCCGGGCCCGAGGCTTCCCTTGTGCCCGTCGTAGTCCGCGCTGCACATCGCGGCCAGCTCGAACGGCTGGAAGTGCGAAGCCCGATCTTTCCACCATTTGTCGGGTTCGTTCCAGTTCTCGATGTATCGCACGAGGTTCAGCCCGCTCTTGACGGGTTGGCCGGGCTTGAGCTTGAGCAGGGTCGCGTCGCAGGGCGTGCCGCCATATCGAGCGGCGAACTGAAACAGGTACGAAGCGTGCGCGATGTACGACCTTGGCTCGGCTGGATCTTGGCCTGCGACGGGTTTTTCGTCTGTTCGCTCCTTGTCGAAACCGACGAGGTAGGGGGCGCAGCCCTGGAGGCAAGGGGCAACCTCGACGCCGACGTCTTTCAATTGCCGATAGAAGGCATCGAAATCCCAGCCCCAGCCCGGCCCGCTGACCCAACTGGGGCTCCAGGCCAATTGGTGGTGGGGATAGCCTGGATAGGTGGGGTCCTGGTTGCCCTCGTCCCACTGCCAGGAATGGTATTCTCGCAGGTGCCCGCAGGCGGCGATCCGCTCGATGGGGTCGTCGACGAAGCCGTTGATCCCGATGAAGGACTCCATCAGGGCTTGCGTGTGCGGCCTGGCCTGGGGCAGGGGAGGCCGGGGCTCGCGGGCGGTTCCGTAGAGCAGGATCTCGCCGATCAGGGCCGAGGGGCTTTCGAACGTCAGACGCAGATGTCGCGTCGAGACGACGGCCTTGTGCGACGACCACCTGCGGTACTCCTTCAACTCGTCGACGAACAGGGGATCCCAGGCGTCACTCCGGCGGGCATCGACGGTCAACCGACTGTTGCCCTCCATGTCGAAGAAGCAGACGTCGGTCAGGTCGTGGGTCGAGCCCAGGTCGATGACGATCGAGAGGGGGTAGTGGAGCCTGGCGTTGATCCAGCCGTTGGAGTACGAGGTCTTGGCTGGGGAGGCGTCGCCCGTGCGGGGATCGCCTGCGAGGTCCTGTTCATCGACGAGTTCGACCGCAGGCCGCTGGCCGGAAAGGTTGATCAGCATGTCCGGGTCCAGCCGGATGCGAGCGGCATGAGAAGTCGAAGGAGGATGCGTGAGAACCGACAGCCAGCAGGCCGCCATGGCACGGAGAAAGAGATTCTGCGTCGAACGAGTCTTTGGCCTGTCGATCATACGTCCACCCTGCAAGTCCACGGCATAATTGCCGGCGGCACAGTGTACAACAGGGGAATGAACGCGTCCATGCGGACAAATCGATGTGTCCGAGGGATGGCCCGAGCGCTGGGCCTCGTTCGTCAGGCAAGTTCAGCGAGGATTCGGCCGATGACGAAATCCAGTCGAATCTTGATGTTGTAGCGACCTTCTCCAAGTTGCCGGCGAATGTCCAGGATCTTGTCCACGCGGATGTCGGGTTCGTCCTTGCGGAGGACCGTCTGGAAGAATCCATCGGGCTGGGTCCAGTGAAGTCGATTCATGGTAGATTCCTCAATACGAGGGAGAATCTGCGGCTTCTGGCCCTGCGAATGGCTATTTCTTTTGTTCTTTGCCGTGGGAACAGTGTTGCGCCAACACCCGTTGGAGTCTGAGGTCATGCCCCACACATCCGCAACGCTTTCTTGGTCAGCCATTGGCCGGTACAGTTCTCTCGGGTACACGCATACCAGATGAACACCGCACCGTCTTCGGTGAGCCTATCGAACTCGATCATGGACGCTCCACACTCGGGGCAGATCCGCTCGGTTTCTTGCGTCAGTCCGGCGGCGTTCCACACGGAATGCGACAACCCAAAAGCCCCTCCGACCATGCGTTCATTCGCGTTCAGTAGATTCATCTGTCACGCTCCTTTCGCGAGCCTCTCGGTTCTGCGTGCGCCCAGCCTCCCCCGCGTCCATCCTGGCGTCTCAGAACCGCAGGTAAGGTACTCCCGGTTGTCAAGACCAGAATCTCAGTTCTTTAAGGTAGGATTCTGTAGTAGTAGCATCTTCTTTCTTTTTGCTTCTTTTTCTTTCTTGTTAACACCTGTTACATTGTTACTTCCCGT
>Ga0208198_1000298_pt1 | contig 58711 bp, 42 predicted proteins | sample AD_JPNTR2_MetaG_FD_184446 | JGI IMG/M metagenome (GOLD analysis project Ga0208198, IMG submission 184446) | Active sludge microbial communities of municipal wastewater-treating anaerobic digesters from Japan - AD_JPNTR2_MetaG (SPAdes) (version 2) | ecosystem: Engineered > Bioreactor > Anaerobic...
AATAGGTTGTAACTCCTCCAGATGTCTGCCTCCAGATTTGTGCTTTACCCGATGACCAGCCTATACAGGGCGACTGGTTTGTTATGATATCCATTGCAAGTCTGGGATCCCTGTTGACATACGGATTCTGTTCGTTGTAATGTCCTGCAGCAGTGGCAGCGGCTCTGTCGGCATCGGTATTAAGCGGTTCTCCAAAGCTGGTTTCATATTTATCAACAAAATTCTGCGTGGGGCACACACCTGACCATGATGACTTGCTGGCGCCGAAAACACCATTGTATAATCCTGCAAAATCACCTGAGTTCCATGATCTTGATCCTGCAGCCCATGCCCAGATCTGCTCGTTACTATAATTATTTCCGTAGAAGTTTTTATAACGTTCATTTGCAGGCAATAACTGATAACTGTTGGCAAGTGCCAGCTGAAGTGCTTCCCACGATGCTTTGGCTGCTTCTTCCCATGCACTCTGACCCACTGAATTGTTCAAAGGGCTGGCAGCATATAGCAGCACCCGTGACTTAAGTGCTTTTGCAGCCACACCGTTTGGAGCTCTCTGATCGGGGTCGTTCAGGTGACCCGGTAAACCCGGACCCGGATCACGGCGAACTTTACCGGCTTTTTCAAGGAAATAGTATGCCGAATCGAGATCCTTTGCGATCTGGATACAGGTTTCATAGTTGGAAAGCCTCGGGATATCCCATGGATCTTCAGGCCCTATTACATGAGTAATATATGGCATCCTGCCCCACCATTTAAACAATGTAAAATGGCAGTATGCTCTTATGAAATGTGCCTGACCCCTGAGATCATCCTTATCCTGCTGGGTGGCATCCTTTAGCATGTCTAGTTTTCTCAGGGCAATATTGCATATCCTGATATCCATAAACATGGATTTCAGTATTGGTCTGCGGTTACCGTCGTTAATAAATTTATCAACAAATCCTATAACCGAGCCCTGCTTGAAAACCTGTCCTTCCATATAACGTCCCTGGTCTGCGGCATCAGTTATTCCCTCTATTGTGTATTTCTGATCCCAGTAATCGAAATACAGGGAATGTCCGGTTTTAATATTATAGTCGCGCCAGTTATTGTTGTAAATAGACTGCCCCTCATAAACTGCATTGAAGAAGAGTTTGAAGTTTACAATCTTTGAAAATATCTCCTCTTCCTTGATACCTTCTTCAGGGGCTTTGTCAAGATATTTCTCGCATGAGGCAAACAGAAGCAGGCTCATGCAGAAAAACGCTGTATAATATATGTACTTTTTCATGTTTAATCTCCCTTAATAGTTAGAAATTAATCTTTACGCCCAGCCTTCCCGAGGCAATGATCGGATAGAAACCCTGCTGGAAGTTGGTTGCTTCCGGATCACCTTCAGGCAGTGATGTAATAGTAAACAGGTTGCTTGCAGTAACATAAACCATCATGTTCGAAATACCAAGAGTATTCTTGAGGGAACCTGGTTTGAATGTATAGCTCAGATAGACATCTTTCAGACGCAGATAGCTTGCATTCCTGAAGAAGCGGTTCTCGATCATTATCTGATATCCTCTGTCGGCTTCACCACCTCCCCAGAAGAGTATCGGCGAACTTGAACTTCCTGCATAGTGAAGATTTGCATGGTTTGCATTCTGGTTGGTTGGCGTCCAGAAATCAAGCTGTGATTTGTGAACCCTCCAGTCGCCCTTGATAAATTCAACCTCATATAGCTGGTTGTACTGTACATATTTACCCTGGTTACCCGAGAACAGTATATTGAAATCGAACCTTCCCCACGTAAAACCTGAACCAAAAGAATAAACTATGGGAGGATATGTAAGTCCCTTTATCGGATATTTATCGCCTGCGGCAGTTATTGTCCCATCGGCATCAAAGTCGAGGAACTTGTAGTCCCCAACCCTCAGCTGAATGAGTGAAATAGGTGCCACATTGTTATGAATATCATCTATTGTGGTGTAATATCCTGTTCCGGTAAGTTCAACACCATTTATCTCAGTTCCTTCAACACCTGCCTCGGCGAACATCATTGCGGTAAGGGGCTTGCCTGCCTGCTTTCTGTGTTCAGGAGCATAAGGCTCATCATCCTTGAATATAACCCTGTTCTCGTTGAACGAGAATATACCTCTGAAAAAGTAGGTGAACCTTGGCGATACAGTCTTTCGGTATTCTGCTTCCACCTCAATACCATGCTTTTTAACCTTCCCGAGGTTAAGTTCCTTAAAGCTGTTACCAACCATCATCGTAACGCTCTTCGGTGTAAGAAGCATTTTATCGCGGTATTCATCGAATAAATCAACATTAAGAGAAATCAGATTCTTGAACATTGCGATTTCAACACCAAGGTCTCTCTTGTGGGCACGTTCCCACTGTGCACGCATGTTGGCACCAAGATCTTCCCTGATATATCCACGACCGTCTTTATAGTATGAACTTGTATAAAGCCATCTGCTTCTGGCATAATCGCTTCCTACATATCCGTCGGAGTATCGGAATTTAAGTTTATTCATCCATGGAACTGCTGCTTTGAAGAAGTTTTCTTCTGAAGCAACCCATCCAATAGCCACGGAGGGGAAAGTACCGAACCTGTTTGCAGGAGCAAACCTTTCAGACCCTGTATATCCAATATTAAATTCGAACAGGTACTTTCTGTTATAATCATAAGTAACCCTGCCAACCCATCCTTCATTATAATACGGGAAATCGGTTCCCTGGTTTTTTTCCTGCCTGTTAAAAAGACCGAGTGCAGTAATTGTGTGTTTCCCGAAGGTATTTGAATAGTTCAATGAAGCTTCATAATAAAGGTCCCTGTAATAACCACTATTAAGTCCACCCACATTTATATCATATGGACCCAGTTTCCAGTATTCGTTGCCTTCTCCATTCCTGTACCATGGATTGATCAGACGTCCTGTGGCAGGATTAAACTGTCCTGATTGCGGGATAAGATCATAATATAGCTGGTATTCAGGGTAAGTGTATGAGAGTGTCAGCTGCCTGTTATTATAGTAGGTACTGAGTGATACTTTCGCGTTTGCCGACAGGCCTTTTACTAGCCAGTCGAGTTGCTGTTTGAAGATAAGGTCGGTAAACATACGGGAACCAAGGTCTCTGTTAAAGCTTCCCTGTGAGAGGCTTGTATAGGGATTTCCGGTATATTCACCGAAAGCCTGTGCTCTTCTCATTCCTTTATCTTCCGGGTAATCTGGGTCAGGAACCATTTCGAGCACCCAGGCGGGGAAGTATGCAGGGAATCTTGAGGGACCGGTGGAGTAGAGGTTACGCCATGAAGCACTCGAGGGTGTATTCTTCAGATTGAGTGAACCACCGGCATTCAGCGAAATGGTTGTTGTTTTTGTTACGCTGAAATCAAGGTTGATTCTGTAGTTGAACAAATGGTTCCAGAACCTTGAGTCCTGATATCCTTCCTTGATACCATTAAAGAATGAACCTTCATACTGATGCCCCAGATTGAGGAAGTACTTTGCAAATTCAGTACCACCTGAAACATTGAGGTTTTCGACAGATGTAGGTGCAAAAGGCTGTGTACAAATATCGAACCAGTTAACATTCGGGAACCTCAGTGCATTAAGCGGGGTGGATGGATTCTTGTATTCCTGCAACTGCCAGTCGGGTATAAGTTGCTCGAAATAGGTACCGCCTTCATTCATAAGAGCAATATTATACAACGTCATGGTAGTGTATGAATCAATATGGTCTGGTATTCTGGTTGCTTTCAGAAGACCATACGAGGCGGTAAGGTCCATTTTGGGTTTGCCGAGCGCGCCTCGTTTTGTTGTTACAACTATAACCCCGTTGGCTCCTTTTGCACCGAACACTGCAGTTGCTGAAGCATCTTTCAGAACGGAAATAGTGTTAATTTCGTTCGGGTCGAGGCTCGACCAGTCGCGTTCCACACCGTCAACCAGCACAAGTGGTGCTGATCCGTTCCAGCTCGACACACCGCGTATGTATATTTCTGCAGCATTGTTTCCCGGCTCACCTCTCTGCTGTATGGTAAGCACACCGGAAAGTTTTCCTGCAATGGCATTGGTTACAGTGGCTGCGCCTGCCTGCATGAGCGACTGGCTGTTAACCTGTGTTATAGCACCCACAACACTCTCCTTTTTCTGGACACCATAGCCAACAACCACGATTTCTTCAATCTTCTGCTCTTCGGTAGTCATGTTCACATTTATTACCGAGCCTGCAGTAACATTGATTTCCTGCGTTGAGTAACCAATGAAAGAAAACTGCAGAACAGCTTCCCTGCCGGGCAAAGGAATCGTAAACCTTCCATTCTCGTCAGATAAACGGCCGGTTGATGTTCCTTTAACAAGTACGGTAACGCCAGCCATCGGTTCACCCGTGGAGGCATCCCTTATTGTTCCCGATACGGTAAACTGTTGCTGTTCACCGCCACCAGCCAGGACGTAATCATCACCTGTATACATCCCGGCTGATGCATTCAAATTACCTGCCGCGACTACAGTCACTGCACAGATAACAAACAAAGCAAACAATCTAATCATAAGCGTTAGTTTTATCGGATATTCTTTTTAACTCTTTTTGTAAAGTTTTGAGATTTCTTATTCTCTGATTAAATATTAATCACTTTTTGCTTCTGAATAGGAATTCTTTACTATTCCTCTGTCCGGTTTTAAAATTTTAATTGCTCATGTCATACGCACTGGTTTTTAAAATTTATTATTCTATCTTTCTGAAAAACAAAACCTTTGCATCATTACTGATACAAAGGTCGTGTACGTTAACGAATTACGAAATAAAAAAAGAATGCTGGCATTAAACTGCCTGCAATCTTCAAAATCTCTCAAAACCTTTATCTCTTTTCTGAGATTCGGTCTCATAGGTCAGGTTAGGGTTATCAACTTAAGTTTCATTCCCTGCTGCATCCCCTTTCTATCAGCCATGCAGCAATACAAAAATCACTTTAAGTCATTGCAATTTTAAACAAAAAAATTTTAAGTACAAAAAAATTTTTTAATTTTTTTAACACTTTAACATTTCAAATAAACTCATATTTTTATCAGTCAAATTAATAAACAAAACTATGAAAATAAAGAATCTTATTTCATTGGTTCTGGCTATTTTTCTTTCGGCCACTTCCTCAGGTCAGAAGGCACCCACAGGCAACTCTGCCGATTTCAGGGTCAAGACATGCCTTCATTCGGTTAGCTACATGGGAGTATGGCGCGGGCAGGCAACACTCACGGTAGATCAGTTCCTTGTAAAGGCTAAAGAACTTGGTTTTGATGGTGTGATGCTTGCTGCAAAGCGCCCCCACGTGTCACCACTCGATTATGACGATGCCGCCAGAGCCCGGCTTAAAGCAAGAATTAAAGAGCTCGGTCTGGAACTGGTTTGTATAGCAGGCTATTGCGATTTTACAGCAGGAGTAGATAAGGCAGGTATCCCTAATGTTGAAATACAGGCACTCTACGTAGGTGAGCTTGCCCGTCTTGCCCGCGACCTGGGTACAAATATGGTACGAATCTATACCGGCTATGAAAGACCCGACATCCCCTACGACAAACAATATGCAATGGTGGTGGAAGGACTTCAGATGGCCGGAAAACTAGCCGCAAAATACGGTGTCACCCTTGCCGTGCAGAACCATCACGACATAGCACTCCATCCGGATGCAATGAAATGGCTTCTTGACGAAGTAAACCTTCCCAACGTAAAAGCTGCATTTGACTGCTGGTCACCAACACTTGCCGGCCTCTCCCCGGAGGAAATCAAACAGGCAATCTATAAACTCAAGCCCTACATAGTCCATACCACCACTGCCGATTATGTAAGCCTGCCAAGAGTAACCTACGACCTCGAGCATACCAATTATATAAATAAGACACCCCAGATGAGAGCCGTGCCCATGGGAAAGGGATTCCTCGATTACAAAACATTCATAAACACCCTGAAGGAAATAGGCTATCAGGGATATATTGCCTATGAGATGTGCGAAGTCCTCGAAGGCGGAGGCTCAATAGAAAACCTGGATAAAACCGCTAAGGCTTTTCTAGAGTACATTAAACAGTTTAGGTAATAGCAGCAGGCATTAAGACATTACATTAATAAGTTGGTAATTAATTATGTACAGATTAAATAAATATTTTTCATTGAGTTACAAATTTATTTTTGCAATTCTCTGCTCTGGCGGTGTGTTTTTCTGTATCAGTTCATTGACATCAGCTGGCATGTCCAGAAATCAGATGACTAACCTGACGTAACAAAAAGCCGTGAAATTACCTGTTTATAATATTATTGACTTTGGAGCCAGGGGAGACGGTAAAACGCTCGACACACCATCAATAAATAAAGCTATAGAGGAAGCGGCAGCCAGAGGAGGTGTAACAGCCAAACAGGCGCTGAGAGAAGTATCTCGTTTCGAAAAGGAAAATCCTGAGCCTTACCGGTTTGGAATTCTTCCCTCCTGCGGTTTCTTTATCAGACATGTTGATGGTATACAACTTGAGAATGTGGAAGTCAGGTTCATGGAAAAGGAATTACGTCCAGCATTTTACCTCGATGATGTAAAAAATGCTGAATTCCTTTTCGTAAAAGCTCAGAAAGAAGAAAGCATTCCCTCCATCGCGCTCAGAAATGTCTCAAATCTGATTTTGTTCTGCTCACCCGGTTTTGACGACAGAAAGATTGAAACAATTGAAAATGATAAATTTTAATCTATTGACTTAAATCAAAAGAAAATGAAAAAAACAATTTTAATCCTCACAATTATTTTATTAATGGGACAAATTATGGGTCAGCAACCTGCTGAGCAGAAAGTCCTGACAAAAGACGAACGTATGGCATGGTGGCGCGAGGCGCGCTTCGGCATGTTTATTCACTGGGGAGTTTACGCTATACCTGCCGGTGTATGGAATGGCCGTGAAATAGGAGGTATTGGCGAATGGATAATGAACAGGGGAAAGATTCCGGTAAGAGATTATATGGAGATGGCCAAACAGTTCAATCCGGTAAAGTATGACCCCGATGCATGGGTCCAGATGGCAAAAGATGCCGGTATGAAATATATAATCATTACAGCAAAGCACCACGACGGCTTTGCACTCTTTAAGTCGGAAGCCAGCAAATGGAATGTAGTTGACCACACCGTCTATGGCAAAGACCTTCTCAAACCACTTGCTGAGGCATGCCAGCGGCACGGTATAAAGCTCGGCTTTTACTATTCACAGGCTCAGGACTGGGTCAACCCCGGCGGCTCAGCTGCACGCAAACTCACAAAAGAGGGCTGGCCTAACCCCGACTCGGTAATAATAGATGCATACACAAAAGAACATAACGGGCACTGGGATCCTGCACAGGAGACCAGAACCTTCGCTCAGTACATCGACGAAGTGGCCGTGCCACAGGTAAGAGAGCTACTAACCAATTATGGAAAAGTTGCAGTTCTCTGGTGGGACACACCAACGGGCATGACCGATGAGGCCGCAACAAAATTGCAGGCATTGCTGGCACTCCAGCCCGAAATTATCACAAACGACCGTCTTAAACGACCCAATTTCCCTGGCGACCACAAAACCCCCGAACAACGCATCCCAAACCTCGCCGATCTCGATGGTACCGACTGGGAAACCTGCATGACCATGAACAATACCTGGGGATACAAAAGCTACGACCATAATTATAAATCTCCCCAGACACTAATCAGAAACCTTATCGACATAGCATCAAAAGGAGGCAATTTTCTTCTTAACGTAGGCCCTACCGCCGAAGGTGAATTCCCTCCGGAAAGCGTCGAAATACTCAGGGAAATAGGCAAATGGATGAAAGTCAATGGCGAGGCAATATATGGAACAACTGCCAGCCCGTGGGGTCTATTCGATTGGGGCAGGTGCACAAAAAAGACAACAAAAAACGGAACAACCTTCTACTTTTCAGTCTTTAACTGGCCACAAAACGGAAAACTGACTATAGACAATTTTACCGGGAAAGTTACCTCAGCCAAACTGATGGCAACAGGAGCTACGGTTAAAACATCTCTCACCGGAAAAACTCTTAATATAAGCCTCCCACCCTCATCACCTGATCCGATAGCTACGGTGATCAAAGTGGAGGTGATAGGAGGGAAGAACAAATGAACAAATGAACAAATGAACAAATGAACAATTGAACAATTGAACAATTGAACAAATGAACAATTGAACAATTGAACAATTGAACAAATGAACAAGAGAACAATAGAACAATTGAACAACAGAACAATTGAACAATTGAACGGGGGAACAATTGAAAAAGAGAACTATTTGTAATACACATAATTAAAAAATGAAAAAGTCTATTACATCTAAAGAAGAAGCATCTGAAAAAAAATTTGATCTAGAAGAAAGGCTGATTGACTATGCGGTGGATGTTATAAGGCTTGTGGAAAGTTTACCGGATACAAAAACTGCGAATCATCTTGGAGGACAGTTGCTCAGGTCGGGAACTTCACCTTCACTTAATTATGGAGAAGCAAGAGGGGCCGAATCAAAGAATGACTTCGTTCATAAAATGAAAGTTTGTCTCAAAGAGCTGAGAGAGTCTCATAACTGCCTTAAAATCATTAATAAAGGCATTATTTCTGAAAAAGATGAACTCGTTGCACGCTTAATTACAGAAAGCAACGAATTAATCTCTATCTTTGTAAAAAGCATAAACACTGCCCTTAAAAAATCTTCATAACTTCCTGATTGTTAATTCAACTGTTAAAATGTTCGACTGTTCTAATGTTCTTAATTCAAATGTTCAAATGTTCTAATGTTCAAATGTTCAAATGTTCTAATGTTCTTAATTCAAATGTTCAAATGTTCTAATGTTCTTAATTCAACTGTTCAAATGTTCTTAATTCAACTGTTCAACTATTTAACTGTTCCCATGTTCTTAATTCAACCCAAATCAATTTTATTGCTTCTTCTGACTGCATCTGTTCCGGCAGTCCGGGAAGTTAGTGTTAACAGCCCTGACAATAGTATAAGGTTTAACTTATCGGTGAAAAATGGCTCGCCTCTCTTTTCAGCGACTTTAAACAATTCGCTGCTGATAACACCTTCTCCACTTGTCATGTCTGTTGACGGGATAAAAGTGACTGATGGCATAAAGATAGCTTCCGTGAAGCGATTCAGCGAAAATGACACCTATCCTGTTTATGGTCTTCATTCAACTGCTATAAACAGGTGCAACGGGGCAAGGATTGCCCTGACACATACAAATTCGGGTCTGAAGTATTATATGGATATCAAAGTATTTGACAGCGGCTTCGGATTCAGGTTTGTTGTTCCGGGAAAAGATGATGAGGAACGCATACCCGACGAAGCTACGGAATTCAATGTTCCATCAGGGAGTCAGGTCTGGTACCATAATCTTCGAATGCATTACGAAGGAGAGTACTCACGAAAACTCATTGATACCATTCCTGCCGGTGAGTGGGCTGCTCCTCCGGTTACCTTCAAACTTCCCGATGGCAGAGGCTATGGCTCAATAACCGAAGCAAACCTCATCGGCTACGCCGGAATGGCGTTACAGACATCCAGAAACAAAGGATTCACAATAAGACTGGGGCATGAGCATCCTGTATCTTACCCCTATGAACTCAGGTACACCAGGGAAGATATTGAAAGGGTATCGAAATCTGCCTCTGTGAGAGGCACAATAACCACACCATGGAGGGTTGTTCTTGCAGGGAAAGAATTAAACACACTTGTCAATTCGGATGTCATCACCAGCCTTTGCCCACCACCTGATAAAAAATATTTCCCGGAAGGCCTGTTCACACCCTGGATCAGACCCGGAAGGGCTGTATGGCGTTATCTGGACGGGGGTGGCGACAACTCGCTGAGAAACATGAAAGAATTCTCAAGACTTGCTGGTGAGATGGGTTTCGAATACAATATTCTCGAAGGGTTCTGGAGCAGGTGGCCAGACGACTCAGTAAAAGCTCTTGTTGATTATTCACGTAATATGGGAGTAGGCATAATCGTATGGAAACATTCAAAAGAGTTGCGCGACACAGAAGAAAGGCAGCAGTTCCTCAGCAGACTGGTCAACCTTGGTATTGCAGGCATAAAAGTTGATTTTTTCGATCATGAGGCTAAAGAGGTGATAGACTTTTACGAATCACTCTTCAGGGAATGCGCCGCTCTTAAACTTGTTCTGATACTCCATGGAGCAAACAAACCAACAGGGTTGCAACGTACATGGCCAAATGTGATGATTTACGAAGCAGTCAGGGGTATGGAAGCCAGTCGTCTGGTTGACAGGGCAACCCACGAAACCACTTTACCTTTCACGCGAATGCTAGCTGGACCTGCAGATTATTCAGTATGCCATTTTGGTGAAAGAAGGAGAAACACCACGTGGGTTCATCAGGTTGCCACTGCAGCCATCTATGCCGCACCCGTTATTACATACGCTGCCAACCCGTTCAACCTCGTTTCGAACCCGTGTGCAGAAATGATTAAAAGTATTCCTCCGGTATGGGATCAGACAATTGTACTGGCACCTTCAGAAATTGGTGAGATTGCAGTTTATGCACAGAGAAAAGGAAGTACATGGTTTCTATCGGTTATTAATGGTGCAGAACCAAAAACCGTGAAAATTCCCCTCTCATTTCTTGAAAATGTCACTTATAATACCCTGGTTCTGAAAGATTCTCAGACAGATACTGCTCCGGTTATAATCGAAAAAAGTAAGGCATCGAAGAATGATATCGTATCAGTTAATCTCGGAACAGGTGGCGGGTATATGTGCAGGTTTTCACCGCAACAACCCTGACAGGAACCAGAGCTTATACCTTATAATATTTTATTATATATTATGATGGAAGAGTTAATAAATTTTTTTAATAAAATTTCAAAGTTTTGTTTGAATTTTAAAATTAATTAATACCTTTGTCAATCAATTTTGAGAAAAATGAATAGATTTTTATTACTTACTATTTCCATAATTATTATTCTTCTTCTTTTCCGAAGATGACCCGGAAATAGTATGTAATATACAAATTTACAGAGCTTTCCGGGTCAATACCGGAAAGCTCTTTTTTTAAAAGGATTTTTATGAAAAAGAATCTAAGAAGTTCTGTCACAATTAACGGCCGGACAATGGCCGGTGCAAGAAGCCTGTGGCGTGCCAACGGGATGAAAGATGAGCACTTTGGAAAGCCTGTTTTTGCCATTGTGAATTCTTTCACGCAATTCGTCCCGGGTCATGTTCATCTTCACAATGTTGGACAATTTATCAAGGAGCACATTGAAAAACGCGGATTTTTTGCTGCAGAATTTAACACGATTGCTATTGACGACGGAATTGCCATGGGACATAACGGAATGCTTTATTCCCTGCCGTCGAGGGAGCTTATAGCCGACAGCATAGAGTATATGATGAATGCACATATGGCCGATGCCATGATTTGCATTACAAACTGTGACAAGATTATACCGGGCATGCTCATGGCTGCCATGCGATTGAATGTACCTTTTGTGATTGTATCGGGGGGTCCAATGGAAGCAGGCACATTTGGTGATACGCACCTTGACCTTATTGATGCCATGGTGGCTGCAGCAGACGACAGAGTAAGTGATGCCGACCTTCTGATGATTGAAAAATCGGCCTGCCCTACCTGCGGGTCGTGCTCGGGAATGTTTACCGCCAACTCAATGAACTGCCTGTCAGAAGCTATCGGTCTGGCTCTGCCGGGTAACGGAACGGTGCTGGCAACACACAAAAACCGGCGGATTCTTTTTGAGAGAGCTGCCGACACTATTGTAAACATAACTCTCAGATATTATTACGACGGTGATGAATCTGTCCTCCCCCGCTCCATCGCCACACGTGAAGCATTTCTGAATGCCATGGCACTCGACATAGCCATGGGTGGTTCAACGAACACCGTCCTCCATCTTCTGGCTATAGCCCATGAAGCAGGAGTAAACATTACCATGAAAGATATTGATGAACTATCGGGTAAGGTGCCCAATATCTGCAAAGTTGCCCCGAGCTCGAAATACCACCTTCAGGATGTTAACCGTGCTGGGGGGATCCTCTCAATTATGGGTGAACTCTGGAGAAACAATCTTATTGACAGCACTGTAAAGAGAATTGATTATCCTTCCCTTGGCGATGCCATTTCGGAATGGGACATCATGAGCGACAGGGTTATTCCTCTTGCACTCGATTTCTGGAGAAGTGCTCCCTCGGGAGAAAAAAGGCCCGGTGAAGGATTTTACAGTTCGGCAATATACAAAGAGCTGGATAAAGACAGAACCAATGGCTGCATAAGAGATTTTGAGCACGCTTACAGCCGCGACGGAGGGCTTGCGGTATTGTATGGTAATATTGCAAAAAATGGTTGCGTGGTAAAAACAGCAGGCGTCGACCCTGCCCTTCTCACTTTCAGAGGCCCGGCAAGAATATTCGAGTCGCAGGAAGATGCAGTAGATGGCATCCTCGGAGGGAAAGTTGCTGCCGGTGATGTTGTTGTAATCCGCTATGAAGGGCCTAAAGGCGGACCGGGAATGCAGGAGATGCTTTATCCGACCTCATATCTGAAATCAAAAGGGCTGGCAAAAAAATGTGCACTCATTACCGACGGGAGGTTTTCGGGAGGAACGGCAGGATTATCAATCGGACATATCTCGCCTGAAGCTGCTGCAGGTGGTGAAATAGCATTGCTGCGCGAGGGAGATATAATTGAAATAAATATACCGGAAAGATCTATAAATGTCAAGCTTGATGAAGAGGAACTTATGAAACGGAGGAAGGAAGAGGAACAGAAGGGTGATGCAGCCTGGAAACCTGCATCGAGAGACAGAAAAATACCGGCATCGCTGAGAGCCTATGCGGCACACGTCACATCGGCAGATAAAGGAGCCGTAAGAATAATATGATTCAGAACTAATTTTTTAATTGTCAATATTATGTTTAATTACGACAAAGCAGAAAGCATGACTGAAAGAGCTGAATTTTACGAAGAAAAAACCACTGAAGAGATTACAGGTGCAGAAGCGCTGCTCCGGTGTTTGATTGAAGAAGGTGTTGATACGATTTTCGGCTATCCCGGAGGAGCAATTATGCCTGTGTATGATAAACTTCTGGATTACAAAGAAAAAATCAGACATATTCTAACCCGTCATGAACAGGGTGCTGCTCATGCCGCACAGGCATATGCAATGGTTACAGGAAAGCCCGGTGTAGCCTTTGCCACATCAGGCCCAGGAGCAACAAACCTGATAACAGGCATTGCCAATGCCTACCTCGATTCCGTCCCTGTAGTATTTATTACAGCCCAGGTGGTTTCCAGCCTTATAGGTACCGACGCTTTCCAGGAAACCGACATAATAGGAATCTCGATGCCTGTAACAAAATGGAACTGCCAGATAAAACGGGCAGAAGAGATTCCGGAAATGGTGGCAAAAGCTTTTTATATTGCAACCACGGGAAGGCCGGGACCTGTGCTTATTGACATTACAAAAGATGCACAGACAGGCAAACTGCCATTCAAATACAAAAAGTGCAGATTCATAAGAAGTTACAATCCTCGTAAACCCCTGAAAAAGAAAGAAATAGAATCTGCCGCAATTTTAATCAATCATGCCGAAAAGCCCCTGATTCTTGCAGGCCACGGGGTATTAATATCAAAAGCAGAAAATGAACTCAGGGAATTTGCCGAAAAAACAGGTATTCCCGTTGCCGTAACCCTTCTTGGCATGTCATGTTTCCCGGCAAACCACAGGTTGTATGCGGGCATGCTTGGCATGCACGGAAACCTTGCACCAAACAAACTTACCAATGAGGCAGATGTTATTATTGCTATCGGAATGAGGTTCGACGACCGTGTAACCGGTAATCTGAAAAAATATGCCCCTGAAGCCAGAATCATCCACATCGAGATTGACGAGGCCGAAATAAATAAAAACGTGAATGTTGACATTGAAATCAATAATGATGCCCGTGAAGCCCTGAAATATCTTATTCCTCTTGTCAATCCTAATTCACATGAAAGGTGGCTGAGAGAATTCAGGATCAATGATAAAATTGAATATAACACGGTTATCAAACCTGAAATAAAACCTGAGAAAGGGCCCATCAAAATGGGCGAAGTGGTAAATATGGTTTCGGAACTTACAAAGGGAGAAGCCATTATAGTTACCGATGTAGGCCAGAATCAGATGGCAGCAGCCCGTTATTACAAATTCATAAATCCTAACACTCTGATTACTTCAGGAGGCATGGGAACAATGGGATTCGGCCTACCGGCATCGATAGGAGCAAAGATAGGCAAACCCGACGTTCCGGTAATTGCCTTTCTGGGTGATGGCGGATTCCAGATGACAATACAGGAACTGGGTACAATCCTGCATCATAACATTCCTGTAAAACTTATCATGTTCAATAATTTCTTCTTAGGCATGGTTCGCCAGTGGCAGGATATGTTCTTCCAGAAAAGGTATGCCTCGACAGAACTCGTTAATCCCGATTTTGTGAAAATTTGCTCGGGTTATGACATTCCAGCCGAAAGAGTAACAGAACGGGAAGAGCTTACACAGGCAATTACAAGAATGTTAAATGCGAACAGCCCATATTTTCTTGAAATACACGTTGAAAAGGAGGGCACCATTCTTCCCATGGTAGAACCAGGTGCATCAGTGTCGGAAGTAAAAATATCAAAGTAAAAAAACTATGGTTAAAAAAGAATATACCCTGTCAATATTTACCGAAGATCATATCGGTATCCTGAATCAGATTACAATAATCCTAACCAGAAGGCAGATTAATATCGAAAGCATTACCGCTTCGGAGTCAGCAGTGAAAGGGGTACAGCTTATAACCCTTGCCATCAGAACCACTGACGATATGGTGAGAAAGGTAGCAAGGCAGATAGAGAAAATTATCGATGTTATAAAAGTATTTGTTCATACATCGGATGAGATCGTGTATCAGGAGCTGGCACTTTTCAAGCTCTCAACAAAATCGCTGCTTTCGGGAAATATTATAGATCATCTGGTAAGATCTCATAATGCAAGGTTTCTTGAAATCACTTCGGAATATATCGTAATCGAGAAAACCGGGCATAAGAATGAGATTTTACGCCTGCTCAATGAGCTCGAACCGTTCGGCATACTTCAGTACGTAAGATCCGGAAGAGTAGCTGTAACAAGGCAGGTGAAGGAATTCCACGAGTATCTGAAGGAGCTTAATGAAGCTTTGCGTGAAGAAGAAAAAGAAGAATCCGGAATATTCAACAGGCTAAAAGAAAAATAATTAACTGATTTCCAATAAAGTTTAACTAAAAAAAACTACTATGGCAAAAATAGATTTTGGCGGTGTTATAGAAGAAGTCGTAACAAGGGAAGAGTTTCCCCTCGAAAAGGCACGTGAAGTTCTTAAGAACGAAATTATTGCAGTTATCGGCTATGGTGTCCAGGGTCCGGCACAGGCTCTAAACATGAGGGATAACGGGCTTAATGTCATTGTCGGGCAGGCACCGGAATTCAAAAATGACTGGGACAAAGCAATTGCAGATGGTTTTATACCGGGCAAGACATTGTTTCCGGTAGCTGAAGCTGCAAAAAGAGGTACTATCATACAATATCTGGTTTCAGATGCTGCACAGCGGATGTTATGGCCTCAGATAAAGGAGTGCCTTAATAAAGGGGATGCTCTCTATTTCTCACACGGATTTTCAATAACCTATAAGGACCAGACAGGAGTCATTCCTCCCCCATACGTGGATGTCATTCTTGTTGCTCCAAAAGGTTCAGGAACAAGTGTACGCCGCAATTTCCTGGCAGGAACAGGTATCAATTCGAGTTATTCAGTCTATCAGGATTATACCGGCAGGGCAACAGAGAGGGTTCTTGCGCTTGGAATAGCAATAGGCTCGGGCTACCTCTTCCCCACCACTTTCGAAAAGGAGGTTTACAGCGACCTTACAGGAGAGCGTGGTGTGCTGATGGGAGCTCTTGCCGGCATCATGCACGCACAGTACCAGGTTTTGAGGGAAAATGGCCACTCACCTTCCGAAGCCTTTAATGAGACGGTTGAAGAGCTGACGCAGAGTTTGATAAGGCTGGTTGATGAGAGGGGGATGGATTGGATGTTTGCCAACTGTAGTGCAACAGCCCAGCGCGGGGCTCTCGACTGGATGCCAAAATTCAGGGATGCCGTATTACCACTCTTCAAAGAACTGTACGAAAGAGTTAAGACAGGCAAAGAAACAGAAAGAGTACTGCAGGCTCTAAGCAACCCCAACTACAGGGACCAGCTCAACGCAGAACTAAACCAGCTTGGAAGCTCCGAAATGTGGAGGGCTGGTGCAGCAGTAAGAAAATTAAGACCTGGTAATAAATAAGTAAAATAGTAATGGAAGAAAAAGTAATTGTATTCGATACCACACTGAGAGACGGCGAGCAGGTGCCAGGATGCCAGCTGAATACCATTGAAAAGATTCAGGTGGCTCAGGCTCTAGACGAACTCGGCGTGGACGTAATTGAAGCCGGATTCCCGATTTCAAGTCCGGGCGACTTCAATTCAGTGGTTGAAATTTCTAAGATCGTCACACGTCCCGTGATATGTGCACTCACAAGAGCTGTAAAAAAGGACATCGAGGTGGCAGCCGAGGCATTGCAGTATGCACAGCGCAAAAGGATTCATACTGGTATAGGAGTTTCACCATACCATATTGAATATAAAATACGTACAACCCCTGAGGAAATCATTAGGCGCGCATCCGATGCCGTAAGGTATGCACGAAAATTTGTTGACGACGTGGAGTTCTATGCTGAAGATGCAGGCAGAGCCGATAACGAATATCTTGCAAAAGTTATCGAAGCAGTAATAGAAGCAGGTGCCACTGTTGTTAACATACCTGATACCACAGGCTATTGCCTGCCTGAAGAGTACGGGGAAAAGATCAGATACCTGAAAAACAATGTACCAAACATTGATAAAGTGATTATTTCAACACACTGCCATAACGACCTTGGCATGGCAACTGCCAACACAATTATGGGAGTACTCAACGGTGCCCGCCAGGTAGAAGTGACAATGAATGGTGTGGGTGAAAGAGCAGGCAACACTTCCCTGGAAGAAGTGGTTATGATACTCAAATGTCATAAACACCTCAACCTTTACACAGATGTCAACACACAGCTGATTTACAAAACCAGCCGTCTGGTCTCAACCCTTATGAACATGCCCGTTCAGCCAAACAAGGCAATAGTGGGCAGAAATGCTTTTGCCCATTCATCGGGCATACATCAGGACGGCGTTCTGAAGAAAAGAGAAAACTACGAGATCATAAACCCGGTAGAAGTTGGAGTAAGGGAATCATCGATCATTCTTACAGCCCGCAGCGGCAGGGCAGCGCTTAACCATAAGCTCCAGCAACTCGGATATAAATTCGAAAAAGAAGAACTCGACGAAATTTATTACCGCTTCCTGAAACTTGCCGACAAGAAAAAAGTTATCAATGATGAGGATATAAAGATCCTCACAGGTGAAGTATTCCAGGGAGAAAAGCCTCTGAAACTCGAGGTATTGCAGGTTACATGCGGTAAATCGACCATACCGGTTGCCACAGTAGGACTGAAGATAAACAACGAGGTTCACACTTCAACAGCAACAGGCAATGGCCCTATTGATGCTGCTTTCACCGCTGTCAAGCAACTTATTAACAAAACTGTGCATCTCGAGGAGTTTCTCATTCAGGCTATCACACGGGGAAGCGATGATATCGGAAAGGTGCATATACAAATTGAACATGAAGGTAAAATATATTACGGATTCTCAGCTAACACCGATATAGTTACTGCTTCAGTTGAGGCATTCGTTGATGCAATTGCAAAAATTAAATAAGCAGTGGTAAAAAAGACTCTTTTTGACAAAATATGGGATGCACATCTTGTGCAGTCGATTGACGGAGGACCAGACGTTCTCTATATCGATATGCATTATATTCATGAAGTCACGAGTCCTCAGGCATTCAATAGTTTGAGGGAAAGAGGGATTGGTGTTTTCAGACCTGAAAGAACTCTTGCCACCGCCGATCACAACATACCCACAAAGGATCAGCATCTACCGATAAAGGATCAGACCTCAAGGAAGCAGGTCGATACACTGGCAGAAAACTGTCGTGCTTTTGGTATCGAGTTCTTCGGTATGCAGCATCCGAACAATGGTATAGTGCATATTATCGGACCGGAGCTCGGATATACCCGCCCGGGGATGACAATAGTATGCGGTGATAGCCATACCTCTACCCATGGTGCCTTTGGTGCGATAGCCTTCGGTATTGGCACTTCGGAAGTTGAGATGGTACTTGCTTCCCAGTGCATTCTTCAATACCGCCCCCGCCGGATGAGAATAACCGTAAACGGAAAAACAGGAAAAGCCGTTACAGCAAAGGATATTATACTCTATATCATATCGCGGCTTTCTTCGGGAGGCGCAACGGGTTATTTTGTAGAATACGCCGGTGAAGCAATCGAAAACCTGAGCATGGAAGGGAGAATGACGATATGCAATATGAGCATAGAAATGGGTGCCCGCGGTGGACTTATTGCCCCCGATGATGTGACATTCAGATATCTCGAAGATATAGAAAAATCTGGTGGAAGAAAAATTACAACAGCTGAAAGAGAATTCTGGAAAACATTGCATACCGATACAGGTGCCAGGTTTGACAGGGAGGTGAAATTTGATGCAGCTGATATCAGGCCCATGATTACTTATGGCACCAATCCTGGAATGGCAATGCCGGTAGACGGAACTATTCCGGAACCCGGTAATGACGGAAACAGGGATTCATACATGAAGTCCCTGAGTTATATGGGCTTCAAACCAGGTATGAAGCTTGAAGGACATAAAATTGACTACGTCTTTCTGGGAAGCTGTACCAACGGACGTATCGAGGACTTCAGAGCATTTGCATCGGTAATAAAAGGAAGGAAGAAATCTCCGGAAGTCACTGCTCTGATAGTACCGGGCTCAAAGAGAGTGGAAAAACAAATATATGATGAAGGCCTCGACAGTATATTCACTGAAGCCGGTTTCGAGATCCGCCAGCCGGGATGTTCATCGTGCCTTGCCATGAATGAAGACAAAATCCCTGCAGGGAAGTATGCCGTTTCTACGTCAAACAGAAACTTCGAAGGCCGGCAGGGACCAGGATCCCGGACAATCCTTGCAAGCCCTCTTACTGCAGCAGCATGTGCAATAACCGGAAAAATTACAAATCCAGAAGAGTTCTTATAACTAAATATTTAATTATATGCCAGGGGTAAAATTCACAGTACTCGAGTCGAGATGTGTACCATTGCCTGTCGAAAATATCGACACTGACCAGATAATTCCTGCAAGATATCTTACAACAACATCCCGCAAGGGACTCGGAAAACATCTTTTTCACGACTGGAGATATGATAAAAACGGGGAACCGGTGAAAGAGTTTGTACTGAATAATCCTGTTTATTCAGGTTCAATACTTGTAGCAGGCAAAAACTTCGGTTGCGGCTCGAGCAGGGAACACGCCGTATGGGCTCTTTACGATTACGGATTCAGGGCGGTAATATCTAGCTTTTTTGCAGATATCTTTAAAAACAATGCCCTGAATAACGGACTACTGCCTGTAATGATTCCTGAAGAAAATCTGAGGAATCTCTTTATGCTGATACAGCAGCATCCTGATATGAAGGTAATAATAGATCTCGGGCACCAGTTGCTTGAAATACCAAAAACAGGTAAGGCAATAAGGTTCGATATCAATCCTTGGAAAAAGGAATGCCTTCTTAATGGAATGGACGATATTGATTATCTGCTTACTATGAAAGAAAAAATAGAAGAATTTGAAAAAAAACATATAATCCCATGAGAGTAGAAATAATGGATACGACCCTCCGCGATGGTGAACAGATGCAGGGTGTATCATATTCTCCGCTGGAGAAGCTGCATATAGCTACACTTCTTCTGAAAGAAGTAAAGGTCGACCGCATTGAGATTGCCTCAGCACGGGTTTCGAAAGGAGAATTCGAAGCTGCATGCAAAATCTCCGAGTGGGCTGGAAAGAACGGGTTTCTCGACAGGGTTGAAGTTCTTGGTTTTGTCGATGGTGACGTTTCGCTGGAATGGATCAGAAAGGCAGGCCTCAAAGTAATCAACCTGCTGTGCAAAGGTTCACTTCGCCATCTGGAAAAACAATTAAGAAAAACCCCTGAACAGCATGTGTCTGATATAAAATATGTTATCCATAAAGCCAGTGAAACAGGCATTGATGTAAACATCTACTTCGAAGACTGGTCGAACGGGATGATCCATTCACAGGATTATGTTCATTTTATGATGGAATCGCTCAAAGAAGAACCTGTCAAAAGATTCATGCTGCCTGATACTCTTGGCATTCTAAACCCTGAGCAGACATATCAGTTCTGCTCGGTGATGACAGAAAAATATCAGGATGTACATTTTGATTTTCATGCACACAACGATTATGACTTTGCCGTAGCAAATGTATTTTCGGCAGTAAAGGCAGGCATCAAAGGTATACATACCACAGTTAACGGACTGGGTGAACGTGCTGGAAATGTTCCATTATCGAGCGTTGTGGCAGTGTTACACGACCATCTCGGATACAAGACCGGCATTGATGAGTCGCAGATAACAAAAATAAGCCAGGTTGTCGAATCCTACAGCGGGATAAGGATTGCCGTAAACCAGCCGGTTATCGGAGAAAACGTCTTTACTCAGACTTCTGGGATCCATGCCGATGGCGATAGCAAAGCAAACCTGTATTTCAACAACCTGCTTCCTGAACGTTTTGGAAGAAAAAGAAAATACGCCCTTGGGAAGCTTTCGGGGAAAGCCACAATAAAAAAGAACCTTGAGGAATTCGGACTCAATCTCTCTCCTGAGTCCATTGAAAGGGTTACACAAAGAGTAATTGAGCTGGGCGACAAAAAAGAGTGCGTCACAACAGAAGATCTGCCGTTTATTATCTCCGACGTACTTGGTGCTGAAAAGATACCTTACCGCGTTTTCATAAAAAACTACTCCCTTGCCCTATCTTATGGCATGAGACCTGTGGCAAGCATACTGGTTGAAATTGACGGCCAGGTATATGAAGAGACCTCTTCAGGCGACGGCCAGTATGATGCATTCATGAAAGCTCTGAGAAAAATTTACGACCACCTCGGCAAAGAACTGCCTGTTCTTACCGACTACAAAGTGTCGATACCTCCCGGCGGAAAAACAGATGCCCTTGTGGAAACTGTTATTTCATGGAATTATAAAGGTATGGAGTTCAGAACTAAAGGCCTGGATGCCGATCAGACTGAATCGGCAATCAAGGCTACTGAAAGAATGCTGAATATCATTGAAAACTCCAGCTCGGGACAAAAAATGGAAATATCTTATCCGCTGACAAACAATAATTTATAATAATCTGATCTGCAATTTTTTACATTTATGAAGAAAACTTACAATATTGCTGTTATACCTGGTGACGGCACCGGACCTGAAGTTACCAGGGAAAGTGTAAAAGTTCTGAAAGCTGCTTCAGGCAAGTATGGATTTGGTCTAAACTTTCACGAATACGATTTCGGCGGGGAGCGTTACCTGAGAACAGGAGAGACTCTACCCGACTCTGCAATTGATGAGCTGAAAAAATTCGATGCCATTTTACTGGGAGCAATTGGTCATCCGGATGTCAAACCTGGCATTCTTGAAAAAGGGATTCTGTTGAGGCTCCGCTTCGAACTCGATCAGTATATAAATCTTCGTCCGGTTAAACTTTATCCCGGTGTAAATACACCTCTGAAAGATAAAGGTCCGGAACATATTGATTATGTTGTTGTAAGGGAAAATACAGGGGATGTTTATACCGGTTCTGGCGGAGTCACCATGAAAGGCACACCACATGAGGTTGCAATACAGAACATGGTTTATACACGTATGCAGGTTGACCGCTGTCTGAAATATGCTTTCGAGTATACCCGCAAAAGGAATAAAAAGAAGACCCTTGCCTTATGTGGAAAAACGAATGTTCTCACCTACGTTTTTGATCTGTGGGAAAGGGCATTTCATGAGATGGGCGAGAAACACTTTCCTGATATAAAAAGAGAGTATTACCATGTTGATGCCACCTGCATGTGGATGGTTAAGAATCCTGAATGGTTTGATGTGATAGTCACCACAAACATGTTTGGTGACATCATTACCGACCTTGGGGCAATTACGCAGGGTGGTATGGGCATTGCAGCTGGAGGCAACATCAACCCTGAAGGAGTTTCGATGTTCGAACCTATAGGAGGCTCGGCACCAAAATACACAGGCAAAAACGTAATCAACCCTCTTGCAGCCATTTCGTGTGGAGCAATGATGCTCGAACATCTTGGGGAAGAGAAAGCTGCAAAAGCCATCGAGAATGCTATAATGGATGTCACAGCCAACAAATTAAAAGACCTCGCAGCCGGAAAGATGGGATATTCAACTACTGAAGTGGGTGACCTTGTTGCAGAAAGAGTATAAAAATAAACAGAAAGTTTTACTGATAAATTTTAATTATTTTTGTATTTTTTTTAAAAATTATATATTTTTGAACTCTGAAAAATAAAAATGGCTTGGTTTCGTACATATCAGCATCATCATCATAGCTCACCTCAGGCGAGGCAGTGATGTTGTTGCTGATGCAGAAAATATCATAAACCCGTCTGAGGATGTTCCGGCGGGTTTTTTTGATTTTATACGGTTAACATGACTTATAATAACTAATAATACACAAATATGAACAAGCTTAAAATAGCTATTCAGAAAGACGGAAGGCTTAGTGACAGCTCAAAGAAACTGCTTGTTGAGTGTGGTTTGAAATTTTCCAATGGAACAGGTATGCTAAAATCGGTTGTAACAAATTTTCCAGCCGAAATACTTTATCTGCGCGACGACGACATTCCTCAATATGTCGAACAGGGGGTTGCCGATGCAGGAATTATAGGAGAAAACATGGTTGCCGAAAAGAGCAAGGATATAAGAATTGTTGAGAGGTTGGGATTCGCACGGTGCAGATTAAGTCTTGCAATACCGAGAGAAGAAGAGTATACTGGTCCGGAATTTTTCAACGGCAAAAAAATAGCAACCAGTTATCCGAACATACTTTCTGATTATCTCAGAAAAAATAATATAAAAGCAGCGATAGAGGAGATTAGCGGAAGTGTTGAAATAGCTCCCGGGATAGGGCTTGCTGATGCTGTGTGCGATATAGTCAGCTCGGGTAGTACACTCATGACCAACGGACTTAAAGAAGTAGTAACAATACTTACAAGCCAGGCCGTGCTTGTAGTAAACAAAAAGCTAAGCGGGAAGAAGTCTGAGATACTGGACAAATTGCTTTTCAGGATCAGGGCAGTAAAGAATGCTGGTGAAAACAAATATATACTTCTCAATGCGCCTGAGTCAGCTGTTGCCAGAATTGCTGAAATACTTCCGGGAATGAAGAGTCCGACCATACTGCCTCTGGTGGAAAAAGGCTGGGTGAGTCTCCATTCTGTTGTTAGAGAAGACGATTTCTGGGAAAGCATTAATATGCTGAAAGAAGAAGGCGCAGAAGGAATTCTTGTTATACCAATAGAAAAAATGATTAAGTGATGAAAAAATATTACTATCCTGCAAGGGAAACATGGGAAGCATTATGTGAAAGGCCTTCTGCGGGAGATGATGAAGAGATTCGCGGAATTGTAGCTGATATTATTGAAAATGTAAAGCGCAAAGGCGATTCTGCTCTGGAAGAATATTCCATGAGGTTTGATGGTATAAAGCTTACCTCTCTCAAAGTATCCGATGAAGAAATAGAAAGGTCGTCTGAAGCTGTGCCCTCCTCCTTGAAAAAATCAATAGATATTGCAAAACGTAATATTGAAAAATTCCATGCAGCCCTGATTCATTCCGACTCATCCGTAATTACTTCCATCGGTATTAAATGCTGGAGGAGATGTGTTCCCATTGAGAAGGTGGGCTTGTATATACCCGGTGGCAGTGCACCTCTCTTTTCTACCGTTCTTATGCTCGGTATTCCTGCCCGTCTGGCAGGCTGCAGGGAAATAATTCTCTGCTCCCCTCCCGACAAAGAGGGCAATATCAACCCCCTGATTCTTTACACAGCCAGGTTACTTGACATCAGGAACATATACAGGATCGGAGGAGCTCAGGCAATTGCTGCAATGGCTTTCGGAACTGAAACGATTCCAGGGGTTTATAAAATATTTGGACCAGGCAACCGGTATGTAACAAAAGCCAAGGAGATAGTACAGGAGTATGGCGTAGCAATTGACATGCCTGCCGGTCCGAGCGAAGTGCTGGTGATTGCAGGAAAAGAAGCCAGAGCTGATTATATAGCAGCCGACCTGCTTTCCCAGGCAGAACATGGACCAGACAGCCAGACTATCCTGGTCACCGACTCAGCAGATCTTATTGACGCTGTAGAATCGGAGATTCAAAAACAGCTTAATCTCCTGCCCAGAAAGAAAATAGCAGAGAAAGCTATGAGCAACAGTATGGCAGTGCTGTTAAATTCACTCGACGACTGCATCAGGTTCAGTAACGTATATGCACCTGAACATCTGATTATTAACACACCCGACTGCCACAGACTCGCTGAGAAAGTCTCCTCTGCAGGTTCAGTCTTCATCGGAGAATTCAGTTGTGAAAGCATGGGCGACTATGCCTCAGGCCCCAACCATACACTTCCTACAAACGGATATGCTCGCAGTTTCAGCGGGCTGTCGGTGGACAACTTTCTAAAACAAATTTTCTTTCAGGAAGTTACAAGAGACGGACTGGCAACTGTTGGTCCTGCTGTAATAGAGATGGCTGAAGCCGAACAGCTTAACGCCCACAGCAATGCAGTAAAAATCAGACTTTAAAGACTAAATATATGCCTGATATTAACAAACTGGTAAGAGAAAATATAAAAAGGTTAGTACCCTATTCCTCGGCAAGAGATGAATACAACGGTAAGCCTGGAGTTTTCCTCGATGCAAACGAAAATCCCTACGGTACTCTAAACCGATATCCCGATCCTTACCAGCAAAACCTGAAATCAGCTGTCTCGAGGCTTAAAGGAATAAACAAGGAATATATTTTTATTGGTAACGGAAGCGATGAGATTATAGATCTTACACTCAGAATATTCGGTAACCCGGGTAAGGACAAAGTAATGATCTTCCCTCCTACCTATGGAATGTACGAAGTATCAGCTGCCATTAACGACCTGGAAATTATTAAAGTGCCTCTAAATGAAAATTTTCAGATAGATGTTAACAAAGCTGAACAATATCTGGACGATAAAAATCTTAAAATTATTTTCATCTGCTCTCCGAATAATCCTACAGGAAATTGCATGCACTCTGAAAGTGTTGAGTATATCATAAGCAGGTTTGAAGGAATTGTACTTCTCGATGAGGCATATTCTGACTTCAGTGATAAACCCTCATTTCTAAGAAAAACGGAAAAATATCCCAATCTTATTGTAATGCAGACCTTCAGCAAGGCGCTGGGCCTTGCCGCAATCAGAATTGGCATGGCCTTCGCCAACCCTGAAATAATTACCTATTACAACAAGATTAAACCTCCCTATAATGTGAGTACAATTAATCAGATGGCAGCTATTGAAAAGCTATCGGAAGGTTTGAATTACCGTAGTCAGGTAAAGGAAATCATCCGTGAACGGGAAAGAGTTGCTGCAGAAATCAGGAAGCTTCCTGTTACAATAAAGGTATTTCCTTCAGATGCAAATTTTCTTCTTGTAAAAGTTACCGATGCTGATATGGTTTACAGGAAACTCATCAGTAATGATATAATTGTAAGGAACAGGTCGTCGGTGGTTGAAAACTGCCTGAGGATAACCATTGGCAAGCCTTATGAAAATGACCTGTTGCTCGAAGCACTTAAAAATATTCAGGTATGAAGAGAACTCTTTTCATCGACCGCGACGGAACCATCGTAAAAGAGCCTCCTGATGAACAGGTCGACTCACTTGAAAAACTTGAATTTGTTCCCGGGGTAATTACTGCTCTTGCAAAAATTGCAACACAAACAGATTATGAACTTGTTATGGTGACAAATCAGGATGGGCTTGGTACTGAGCTTTTTCCTGAAGAGACATTCTGGCCAGCACACAATAAGATGCTCAAGATTCTTGAAGGTGAAGGAATCCGGTTCAGTGAAATATTTATCGACAGAAGCCTGCCTGAAGAGAAGGCACCCACCAGAAAACCTGGAACTGCACTGCTTACAAAATATCTATCACAGGGAATAGATTTGAAGTCGTCGTATGTAATTGGCGACAGGCTGACAGATGTAGAGCTGGCAAAAAACCTTGGCTGCAAAGCCATACTTTTCGGAGGCAGAAAGTCGGATTATGCATCACTATGCACATCCGACTGGGATGAAATATTCCGGTATATCACAGGTCTTAATCGAAAGGCAATTGAAGAATACATAACAGGTGAAACGAAGATAACGGCTGAAGTTAACCTCGACGGAACAGGTAAAATTGAAGCTGACACAGGAATCGGATTTTTCAATCACATGCTCAGCCAGATTGCGAGACACGGCAATATCGACATTAAGCTTAAGGCTGAAGGAGACCTCGATGTTGATGAGCATCATACAATTGAAGACAGTGCCATTGCGCTGGGCAGAGCTGTTGCGAGGGCACTGGCTAGCAGAAAGGGTATTGAAAGGTTTGGTTTTACAGTGCCGATGGATGATTCGCTTGCGAATGTTGCAATTGACCTGAGCGGCAGGCCATGGCTGGTATGGGATGTCACATTCACAAGGGAGAAAATAGGTGACATGCCGTCAGAAATGGTTTTTCATTTTTTCAAAACCTTTGCCGACAATGCCGGTTGCAACATCAATGTGAAGGCTGAGGGCAGCAATGAACACCATAAGGCTGAAGCCATCTTCAAAGCCTTTGGAAAAGCACTTGGCATGGCAGTAAATAAAACAGGAAGAGGCGATATACCGAGCACAAAAGGAAAACTATGATTGCAATACTGAAATATAACGCTGGAAACATAAAATCGGTGATTAATGCCCTGGCGAGAGCCGGACATGAAGCAATTATCACCGACAGTAAAGAAGAGCTCGTCAGAGCTGATAAAGTGATTATACCCGGTGTTGGTCATGCCGGCCAGGCAATGAAATACCTGAAAGAGCGAGGACTCGACAGGGTTATACTTTCTCTGAAACAACCTGTACTTGGCATATGTCTCGGACTACAACTGATGTGCATCTCTTCGGAAGAAGATAACACTGAATGTCTGGGAATATTTAACTCGAAGGTCAGGAAATTTCCTCCTCTGCAGGTGGTACCGCATATGGGATGGAATAATTTCATAAGTATTTACGGAAAACTTTTCGATGGACTGAAAGAATCTGACGACATGTACTATGTTCATAGTTATTATGCTGAAACAGGAGAGTCAACTGTTGCGGTATGTGAATATATTCTTCCCTTCAGTGCAGCAATGCAGAAGGATAATTTTTATGCAACGCAGTTTCATCCCGAAAAGTCGGGAGATAAAGGAGAAAAAGTATTAAGAAATTTTCTTTCGTTATGAGAATAATACCTGCAATGGACATCATAGGAGGAAAGTGTGTAAGGCTGACGCGCGGCGATTTCTCTTCAAAGAAAGAGTACCGCGGCGACCCTGTTGACACTGCAAAAATGTTTGAGGATGCCGGACTGGAGTATCTTCATTTTGTCGATCTTGACGGTGCCCGGGAAGGCAGGGTAGTAAATTACAGGGTACTTGAAAAGATTGCTGTGACCACATCGCTCATCATCGATTTTGGAGGAGGCATAAGAACGGATGATGATGTCAGAATAGCCTTTGAGTGTGGTGCTTCGCAGGTTAACTGCGGAAGTTTAGCTGTTTTGAACCGAGAAATGTTTCTGGAATGGCTGAAAAAACACGGTACTGAGCGGATAATTCTAAGCGCCGACACACGCAACCGTAAAGTATGTGTGGAAGGCTGGACATCTGAAAAAGATGAGGATATCATTGATTTTATCAGCAGATACAGTCTCGAAGGCGTTTCATACGTGGTATGCACCGACATTGAAAGGGACGGCATGCTTGAAGGTCCTGCAATAGAGCTATATAAAGATATTTTGTCAAAATGTAAAATCAACCTAATTGCAAGTGGAGGAATCAGGTCGGTTAACGACCTTTACAGGTTATCAGAAACCGGTTGTGAAGGTGCAATACTGGGTAAAGCAATATATGAGGGTTACATACAACTAAAAGATCTCGCGGAGTTATGCTGAAAAAAAGAATTATACCATGCCTCGACGTAAAGGATGGAAGGACGGTTAAGGGAGTAAATTTTGTCAATATAAAGGATGCGGGTGACGCTGTGGAGCTTGCCAGCAGGTATGTTGCAGAAGGAGCCGATGAGCTTGTTTTTCTCGACATAACAGCCACAATTGAAAGGCGTAAAACGCTTGTTTCGCTGGTTGAAAATGTTGCCAGGGCAATAAACATCCCATTCACTGTGGGCGGTGGCATCAATTCGCTTAAAGATGTGGAAGCTATTATAAATGCAGGAGCCGATAAGATAAGTATCAATACGGCAGCAGTAAAAAACCCTGGCCTAATCACTGAGATAGCAAACCGTTTTGGTAGTCAGTGTGTGGTGGTAGCAATTGACACAGGCTTTGCAGAAAACACATGGAAGGTATTTATCAATGGCGGACGTACTCCAACAAGTATTGATACGGTTGAATGGGCAAAGAGAGCTGAAGATGCAGGTGCTGGTGAGATACTTCTCACATCAATGACTGCTGACGGGACAAGGTCGGGCTTTTCGATCGGTATAACTAAAAAGATAGTCGAAAGTGTCAACATACCTGTAATTGCATCGGGCGGTGCAGGCAGTAAAGAAGATATAAGAGATGTCTTTCTTCACACAGGCTGCAGCGCAGCCCTTGCCGCCAGCATATTCCATTACGGAGAAATAAAAATCTACGAACTGAAAAAATATCTTTCACAATTTAATATTCCGGTAAGATGATGAACAAAATCGATTTCAGCAAAATGTCAGGCCTTGTGCCTGCAGTCATTCAGGACAAACAGACCCTTCAGGTTCTGATGGTTGGATTCATGGATGAGGAAGCCCTCAACAGAACAATTAATGAAGGACGTGTTAGTTTTTACAGCCGTACCAGGAAAGCGCAGTGGACAAAGGGTGAGACATCGGGCAATTTTCTTTATGTTGAGGAAATTATACCCGATTGTGACAATGATGCACTGCTGATAAAGGTAAAACCTGCCGGACCAGTATGTCATCTGGGCACTACATCGTGCTTTGGAAATGCACCGGCAAAGGGATTTATGTACAGGCTTGAGGAGATAATCAACCAGAGGATTTACGAAAACGCAGAAAACTCATACACAAATAAACTCTACAGGGAAGGCATCAACAAAATTGCACAGAAAACTGGCGAGGAAGCTGTTGAACTGGTAATAGAGGCAACAAAAGAAGATTCTCATGAGTCATTCTGCAACGAAGCTGCCGACCTGATGTACCACTTCCTGGTTCTGCTCAGGGCAAAAGGATATAAACTCGAAGATATAGAGGAAGTGCTGATGAAAAGACACAGGAATAAATGAACTGGTGCCTTCCCCATTGTAACCGGCTTCTACCCTTCGCTGCCAGATGCCGGGAACCTAGCGGCGGATATGAAATAAAATAATTTTTTCCCGATGTTTGTTTTTTTAAATTTAAAAACTATTTTTGTAGACGTTTTTAAGAGAATGAACGCTATACATAAATATTATTTCTTTTCCTTCTTCTATTTCTATTTCTTTTTTGGTAAGGAATAGAATGAGGGATTTTTGTGTGTAGCTTACATAATAAAGATAAAGGCGCAAGGGTCCCTCAAACAGGGGCCCTTGCGAGTTTAACAGGGTATGATAAAGATGAACGGACATATTAGAGTATCTATCCAGGGAGAAACAGGAAGTTTTCATGAAGTAGCTGCAAAACAATACTTCGGTGGCAACAATATCGAAATTGTTCCCTGTGCCACTTTCGATCAGACTCTTGCAGAAGTAAAAACCGGACGAGCTGATTTTGCAGTAATGGCTATCGAAAATGCTAGAGCCGGGAGCATACTTTATAACTATACACTTATCAGGGAGTCGGGGTTGAAAATACTCGGTGAACATAATCTGAGGATAAAACAAAACCTTATGGCACTACCCGGGCAAACCCTGGCCGACATAAAGGAAATAAGGTCTCATCCCATAGCTTTCTCACAGTGCATGACTTTCCTTAACCAGCATCCTGAAATAACCCTTGTAGAAACCGAAGACACAGCCGGCAGTGCAAGAATAATAAGCGAAAAGAGGCTCATGGGAATAGCAGCAATAGCCTCGTCAGTAGCAGCTGAGATGTATGGTCTGGAAATATTAGCCGAGGGAATAGAGACCTATCGCGAGAATTACACACGTTTTCTTATTATAGGGAGTCGAAGCAAGGGATTGAGAACGGGTAATAAAGCTTCAATATGTTTTTCGTTGAACCATCGGCCTGGAAGCCTGGCAAATGTACTTATAAAGCTTGCAGAGTTAAATATTAACCTTACAAAAATACAATCGGTACCACGGCTTAACGGTAAAGGATGGGAATATATGTTTTACTTAGACCTGGAGATTCCTGAAGATACTACTATGGAACTGATTTACAGCCTTCTTGAAGAAGACACTCATGATATGGAGATACTCGGAATATATCTGAAAGACGACAAAATATATGAAAGTTAAACCGGCAGAACGGACAAACAGTGTGGGAGAATACTATTTCTCCGCCAAGCTCAGGCAGATTGACCAGATGCGCCGGGCAGGCATTGATGTAATTAACCTCGGCATCGGAAGCCCTGACCTCCCTCCTCCTCCTGAAGCTATTAAAAAGCTTTCTGAAGAGGCAGCCCTTCCCGGAGTACACGGGTACCAGAGCTACAATGGCCTGCCAGAACTGAGAAAAGCTATGTCTGACTGGTACCAGAAATATTTTGGGGTCACACTAAATCCGGAAAATGAGATCCTACCGCTCATCGGAAGCAAGGAAGGCATAATGCATATCTCGATGGCATTCGTTAATCCCGGCGATGAGGTGCTGGTTCCCGACCCTGGCTACCCTTCATATACATCCGTAACCAGACTTGTGGGTGGTGTTGTAAGGACATACGACCTGCTGGCAAAGAATAACTGGATGCCCGATATTAACTTGATTGAAAGCACCAGCCTAAGTAAAGTGAAACTTATGTGGGTCAACTACCCTCATATGCCAACAGGCACAAAAGCATCTGCAATACTTTTTGAACGACTGATAAAATTTGCTGCAAAACATGGAATTCTGATATGTAACGATAATCCATACAGCTTCATCCTTAACAGTGAACACATCAGCATTCTTTCAGTTGACGGAGCAAAGGAATATGCACTTGAACTTAATTCACTCAGCAAATCTCATAATATGGCAGGATGGAGAGTTGGATTGGTGGCAGGCGACAGAGATTATATCAGTACAGTACTGAAAGTCAAAAGCAATATGGATTCAGGAATGTTCCGGCCCCTGCAGCTTGCTGCTGCAGAAGCTCTCAAAAGAGGAGACGACTGGTTTGAAAAGAACAACGAAATCTACAGGCGCAGAAGGGAAATAGCAAACGAGATAATGGATATACTGGGTTGCAGGTACGATAAGGAACAAACGGGCCTATTTCTCTGGGGCCAGGTGAGTGAAAATTACAAAAACGGCGAAGAACTTTCAGATAAAGTACTCGAGAAAGCACATGTTTTTATAACGCCCGGGTTTATTTTTGGCAAAAACGGCGACGGATATGTAAGAATTTCGCTGTGCAGCAATGAAGAAAAACTTAAAGAAGCCAGAGAGAGAATAAAAAACCTGGCTTAAGAAGCAACATATGATTTTAAAAAGTAAATATAAATACGAAATATCATTATGACTGTAAGTGTTGTAGGAATAGGTCTTATAGGCGGTTCTCTGGCAATAGATCTGCGTAAGAGAGGATTTGCCGACAGGGTTATCGGTGTTGATACAAATATTCAGCATCAGAACATTGCAAAGTTGTGCGGTATTGTTGATGAAACAGACACACTTGAAAATGCCGTTGAGAAGAGTGATCTGATCATTTTATGTACTCCTGTCGATTCTAATTGCAGGCTCCTTCCGGTCATTCTCGACATGATTGGCGGAACCACCAAGGTTGTGACCGATATGGGTTCAACCAAAGCTTCTATAGCAAGGGCAGCAAAGGATCATCCTGCAAGAGGAAGATTTGTTGCAGCCCATCCAATGGCAGGTACAGAGTATTCAGGCCCTCTTGCCGCGCACAGCAAGCTATTCGACTACAAAATGGCAATAATATGCGATAAGGAACTTAGCGACCCTGATGCTCTGGAGACCATAAAAGAAATGCTGAACGTTCTCAACATGAGGATAGTATACATGGATTCGGCCAGTCATGATGTGCACGTGGCATATGTTTCGCACATATCGCATATCACTTCTTTTTCACTGGCTCTCTGTGTGCTCGATAAGGAAAAGGAAGAAGAAAACATACTGACACTTGCAGCCGGAGGTTTTGAAAGCACAGTGAGGCTTGCTAAAAGTAGCGGCGACACGTGGGCTCCCATTTTCATCGAAAATGCCGAATTCATCCTTGAAGTTATAGATACTTATATTGAGAAAATGCATATTTTCAGGCAGATGATTGTAAAAAAGGATGCAGAAGGTTTAAAAAAGCTTATGGATGAGGCTAACAGGATACAGAAAATTTTAAATTAGCACGATTATGGTATTACAGATGGACATAACGCCTCTCAACAGATGGATCAGTGATGGTGGCAAGCCGTTTATCATCTCAGGTCCCTGCAGTGCAGAGAGCGAAGAGCAGGTTATAGAGACAGCGCGCAGGTTATCAGAGATAAAGCAGGTAAAGGCTTTCCGTGCTGGTATTTGGAAGCCGAGAACACGTCCAGGCACCTTTGAAGGGGCAGGGAATGTTGCACTGAAATGGCTAAGAAGAGTAAAGGAAGAGACCGGTTTGCTTACGGCCACTGAAGTGGCTAACGAAAAACATGTCTACGAGGCACTTAAATATGGTATAGACATTCTCTGGATAGGTGCCCGCACCTCGGTTAATCCCTTTACTGTTCAGGAGATTGCCGACGCTCTGACCGGTGTGGATGTAATAGTCCTTGTAAAAAATCCTATCAATCCTGATATTGACCTCTGGACAGGTGCCATTGAGAGGGTTGCAAGGGCAGGCATTAAGAAAATTGGAGCCATACACCGCGGATTTTCAGCTTTCGAAAAAACTGTCTACCGCAACCAGCCTAACTGGCAGATCCCGATAGAACTGAGAAGAAGAATACCCGGGCTGCCCATACTGTGCGACCCGAGCCATATTGGAGGTGCCAGAAAATATATCTTCGAGATCTCGCAGAAGGCAATGGACCTTAACTTTGATGGTCTGATAATAGAATCCCACATCGACCCCGATAAAGCTCTGAGTGATGCAGCCCAGCAGATAACACCCGATACCCTTAAGGAGATACTCTGCCGGCTTGTTCTTCGCTCACCCGACCCTTCCGACCCGCGACTGCTCGATGAACTGGGTGAACTCCGCCAGCAGATCGACATATTCGACGATCACCTTCTTGACCTGCTCGAAAGAAGAATGCAGATAGCCGATAAAATAGGACTTTTCAAGAAGAGAAACAACATAACAGTTCTTCAGAGCGCCCGGTGGGACGAGGTGATCAGCAAAGCTATCTCAAAAGGAAAAGCAAAAGGACTGAGTGCAGAACTTATTGACACGATATTCAAGGCAATCCACCAGGAATCCATTAACAGGCAGATAAGAATCGTAAATAACGGACTGGAAAGCAATAATTTTGAAGAGAGAAAAGAGACTTCGGATTTTACAGATTTTCACAATAAAACGTAAAAATTTTAAAAAAAATCAACTATTTGTTTTGGTTTTTTAAAAATTAATCATAGTTTTGAGGTGATGAAACAAATTACGTTATACATCTGGTGCTGGCGCAGCGAACTCCGGATCGCTGTGAAAAGTGCCGTTGCATGACATTAAATAATAAAGAAACTATTGAAGGCACGCTTTTCACAGCGTGCCTTTTATGTTTTAATGACTCAATTATTAACCCTTAAATAACAGAAATATGAAAACATCAAAAAAGATTATTCTGACAGAAAGAGAGATGCCGAGGCAATGGTATAACATCCTTGCTGATATGCCCAACAAGCCTTTGCCTCCACTGCATCCTGCAACCCGTCAGCCTCTGGGTCCGGAGGATCTGGCAGCTGTATTCCCCATGGAACTCATAAAACAGGAGGTTTCTACTGAAAGGTATATCGATATACCTGATGAAGTTCTTGACCTCTACAAAACCTACCGCCCCTCCCCGCTTTACAGAGCCATAAATCTTGAAAGGAAGCTGGGTACAAAAAGCAAAATTTATTATAAGTACGAAGGGAACAACTATTCAGGCTCGCACAAAGCCAATACTGCTATAGCACAGGCATATTACAATAAAAAAGAGGGCATAAGGAGAATTACAACTGAAACTGGTGCAGGCCAGTGGGGCAGTGCCATGAGTTTTGCATGTCACCATTTCGGACTCGAGTTGCTGGTGTTCATGGTGAAGGTGAGTTATTACCAGAAGCCAGGCCGCAAGGTGCTTATGAGTGCATATGGTGCAAGGGTTGTTCCTTCGCCAAGCACCATGACTGAGGCAGGTAGAAAGGTTCTTGAACAGGACCCCGAGTCACCTGGAAGTCTTGGCATTGCAATATCCGAAGCCATGGAGATTGCATTGCAGGATCCTTATACAAAATATTCCCTCGGAAGTGTATTAAACCATGTTATCCTGCATCAGACAATCATCGGGCAGGAGGCATTGCTTCAGATGGAAAAAGCTGGTGATTATCCTGATGTTGTAATAGGCTGTTTCGGTGGTGGTTCAAACTTCTCAGGCATAGCATTCCCGTTCCTGCGCGAACGGCTGCTCAATGGTAAAAACGTAAGATTGCTGACCGTTGAACCGGCATCCTGTCCGAAACTTACAAAAGGAAAATTTATGTACGATTTTGGCGATTCAGCCGGCATGACTCCGCTTTTACCAATGTACACACTCGGGCACAACTTCATACCTGAAAAGATACATGCAGGTGGATTGCGCTATCACGGAGCCGGCGTGCTGGTGAGCCAGCTGCTGAAGGACGGTTACATCGAAGCAAAGGCAAAAATGCAGAGAGAATGCTTTGAAGCCGGAGTACTCTTTGCAAGCACTGAAGGTATCCTCCCTGCCCCTGAATCGAACTACGCAATAGCTGCAGCCCTCGACGAAGCACGAAGAGCTGACCTCGAAGGAGTATCAAAAGTGATACTGTTCAACCTCAGCGGTCACGGACACATGGATATTTCAGCTTACGAGAAATACTTTGAAGGCAACCTGCCCGACCATGAGCTAACACAGTCAGAAGTGGAAGCGATACTTTCACAATATGACCTGCCAGAAGCAAAATAAAAGTACTGAAAGCACATTTAAAAAGGGCTGTCTCAAAAGTCATTTTTTTGTTTTCACCCTGATTTCCTGAAAAGGAAATTATTAATATACAATGTTTTAGATTTTATTTTTATAAACTTACCCTATATACATCTTTTGAGACAGCCCCTTTATTTTAGAAGTCGGAATAATCTGTTGGGTGGAGGAGGAATACATTAGCTTTTGAAACGGTGTTCTTGTATTGTTCCAGACCCGACATGGTTTTCCATTCAGGATGATTCCGGAACTCGTTCCAGTGATCTTCCCTCGATTTCTGATCGGCAAATGATGTCATATACATAAGGTTGGGCTTTGTGCTGCCTGCCAGAACCTGCCCGAAAAAGACCGCATTAAATCCCAGTTTTTCGAAAAGCTTCATCTCCCCTCCCTCATTGAACATTTCGATCTTCTTCAATGCCTTTGCTTCAGTTGCACTTTCGTAGCTGCGAAGTTCATAAATCCTTGCTGATGGAGGAGTATTGAACTTTGGTGGTCTGAATGCCGGCATATCTTTAAATGCATAAAGATATATGCTTTCATACCTGGTAAAGGGTGGATTATCGAAAGGTGCATCGAGGAAATCTTTTCCATCCTGATTATATTTTCTGTCATTTTCCAGAACAGAATGTAATTCTATCATACGGATAGCATTGTTGAAAGGTATGAAAATATAAATCCTTTTGCCGAATGCAGTATCAGACTCCACTGGTTTAAAAACACCAACTTTATTAATGCCTGCGCGATGAAGTGCAGGTAAAAAGGCTTCCTTAAGAAATTTATCGGTCCTTTCCTCCTGTGATTTGTCCTTCAGATGATAAATTCTTATTTCATAATATTCCCTGTTCCGGGGTGCCTGACCTGAAGCCATAAAAGCTGCAAAGAAAAAAACAGCTCCAAAAAATAGTGTAAGATAATTTTTTACCATTTTTTCAATTTTTAATTTTTATTGATATAAAAATACTGATTAATTCAGATATTTACGCCTCTTCCCCTCTCCAGATGGGTTATCGACCTCTCCCCCTTGGTCCCCCTCTCCAAATGGAGAGGGGGAAAGGATTTTTTGAGGATTATTATTCAATACAATCAGTAAGATTTTGAGAAGTCGTTGAATATTGCTTCGGCTGCTTCCGGGGTTAGTTCGGAGCCCGACTGAATATAGAATCTATGCCTTAGTACCATTGACTCACCGGGGGCGAGTTTATAAACCACTTCTTCCTGTTTGGGGTCATATGATTTCTGTCCGAGGTTATTTACTGAAAAGAGTCCGTATCCACGGGCATGGGAATATGCCGGGAAGCCCGGGTTTTTTGGATGGTCAAATATCGCGAGTGATACCGGCACGTTATCCTTTTTGCCGCTGAGAATCACCCACTTGTTGCGTGTTCCCCAAACAGCATCACCCCTGTTACCGTTGCTCGAAACATACATTCCTGTAACGCCTGTATTGTCCATAACCTTTACGGTTGTGGGGTTGCCTTTTTCGTCAGTAAAAATAAGCGGTTCATTTGTTGGCATCTCTAACGCCCGGTCGACGCGGATGGCAAACATTCCCTCCTTATTGTCGGTTATAGTAACCGGGCCGTTTGTTGCTGTAAGGGTTGCAATATGGTCAACCATCCAGCCAGTTTTTGAGGCTCTGAAGATATACTGTGTGTTTTCTGTAAGAACAGTGTTTTCCTTATTGTCTTTCCATTCCGAAACAACCTCAAGCAGACCTGTTTTACCGCCTTTAGCTTTAACTATCTTTTTTACCACGATATGGCCGTATTGGTCTTTACGGTTTACCGGTATGGCTGAAGAGTTGTTCCAGAAGTCGAGTCCGTTCACATTTCCGTGGTTAAACCAAAGGCCAATGTGGTGTGGATGGTCGACACGTTCTCCTTTCCTCGGTTCTAGTGGAAAACCCCTTGTCACAACCGCACCGTTAGGGGCATATACCGGAAACAGAAAAGGTTTTTCGAGATTGGCAGGATAGCAGTACGAGGTAAAGAGTTTATCGCCAATAAATACATCCACCTTTCTTTTCTGTTCGTCGTGAACCAGTTTCACTTTCTGGCTGTAAGCAGCCATATTAACAAGTACCAGGAAAGTTATCAGTAAATATCTCATTTTCAATAATTTTAAATAATTGATTTGTAATATATTAATATTGAAACACTTTACCTCCGGCCATTACTTCCTGAGTTTTTTCGTCGAAAGTGACTTTCTCGCCTGTTCGGAGTGCTGCAGTAACCATAATGCAGGCGATTGAATGGTTGTATCCTGCCACAACGTCGGCGTTGGGTTTTTTGCGGTCGCGGACGCATTCCATCCAGTTGCGCATATGGGCAGTTGTCATCGGGTCGCCGCCTGTATTTGCAGATGTCTCAACGGTAAATGAGGGAAGGTCGAATGGTTCGAGCAGGTTGGGTTGCATGTTCATTGCTTTTGCATCATTTGCTCTTAGCCCGCCCTCTGGTGTCACCTTATTGGTATCGAGGTTGAGTGTTCCGCCGTTTGAGAAATAGAGCTCTTTTGTTCCCCCTGCCGAATTGGTGAAGCGTGATGAATATGTCACAAGGAAGCTGAGATTCGGGTCGGTATCTGAACCATAATCCATCACTGCTGTCATGGTATCGAAGTTGGTACGTCCATCTTTCCACAGGTATATGCCGCCGTTGGCTGCGACGCTTCTCGGATGTGAAAGGCCTGTGAACCAGTGCACGGTATCAATCTGGTGTGCCATCCACTGCCCGGGTATACCCGATGAATATGGCCAGAAGAGACGGAACTCAAGGTATTTTCTTGCATTAAATGGTTCAAAGGGTCTGTTCATGAGGTAACGTTTCCAGTCGGTATCTTCCTCTTTAAGTAAAGGTACCACATTAGGTCTTCTCCAGCGGCCAGGCTGGTTAACATTCCATGTCATTTCGACCATCACTATTTTACCGAACTTGCCCGAGCGGATATACTCATTTGCAGCTATGTAGTTCGGTGCACTCCGGCGCTGTGATCCTATCTGCACGATTTTTCCGGTTTCCCTGACAGCTTTCAGTGCCTCACGTGCGTCGGCCATTGTCTCAGCAAAAGGTTTTTCGACGTACGCGTCACGCCCCGCCCTCACTGCTTCAGCACAATGAAGCGCATGCTGAAAGTCGGCAGTGCTGATTATGACTGCATCGGTGTCCTTCGCACTGTAAAGCTCTTCATTATTCCTGTAGAGCTTGAGAGTGATTCCATTAGATTTAAAAAACTTGTCTGCCTCCTCACGGCGCAGTCTCCATATATCGGAGAGTGCAGTAAACTCGAAATTCAGATCTTTGGCATTAGCCATAAAGGCGGGAAAGAGTGATGACCTGAAACGATCTGAAAAACCTACAACTCCAACCCGTACCCTGTCATTGGCTCCAAGAATACGGGAATAACTCTTTGCACTGAATGCTATTGCAGCCGAACCAAGTGCGGCTTTCTGAATGAATTCTCTTCTACTTGTCATATCAAAAATATTTTACAGGTTAATAATCATTGTCTGAAATGTAAAAATAATCAAACAATTGAAATATCGTTAACGTTAACAATGATTTTTTTCAGTATTAATTCTTAAATGTTTTTCTTCAATTTTAACTGACATTAAATTTGAAAAAGCTTAATTTTAGGCCAACAATAATAACGATTTAATTTTACTGGCTTTTTTATTGCGCAGTCATTTCAGGTTTAACTAATTATCATATTTTCAGAAATGAAATATCTTGAAAAAAATATCAAGTCCCTGCTTCTTGGGGTTGCCACAGGTGATGCGCTTGGTGTACCTGTAGAATACAACAGTAGAGAGTCTCTTAAAGAAGCTCCTGTGACGGACATGAGAGGTTACGGATCCTACGACCAGCCTCCAGGGACATGGTCGGATGATACCTCCTTAACATTGTGCCTTGCAGAGGCACTTACACAGGGCTTTGACCTGAAAATTATTGCCGAGAATTTTGTAAAGTGGTGCTTTGCCGGGTACTGGAGCGCCAACGGCAGTGTTTTCGACATAGGAGGAACAACCTACGAAGCCATATACCGTTTAAAAAAGGGAACTGAACCACATCTTGCCGGCAGCGATGATAAATATTCCAACGGAAACGGTTCACTGATGAGAATTTCACCTCTTGTATTCTATCTGCTTGACAAGCCTGCTGATGAAAGATTCGAAAAAACCCGGCTCGTTTCATCAATCACTCACCGTCACATCAGGTCGATAATAGCATGTTTCTACTACCTTGAATTTGCCAGAGGGATACTCGAAGGAGAAAACGTCTTTGACATCTACCGGAACCTTCAGACTGAGATTCCCGGATTCCTTGCCTCGAAGGGGATTGATGATCACGAAATCTCAATATTCGATCGCCTGCTTAAAGGAATTATTTATGAGCTGCCTGAAGAGGAAATCCATAGCGGTGGTTATGTCATAGACACACTCGAAGCATCTGTGTGGTGTCTTCTTACTACAGACAATTACAGTGATGCGGTACTGAAAGCGGTTAACCTGGGGCAGGACACCGATACCACCGGAGCTGTAACAGGCGGACTTGCAGGGCTTTTATACGGAATTGACAACATTCCTAAAAAATGGCTTAAAAAGATAGCACGACGAAAGGATATCGAAGACCTTGCAGAGAGGCTTGCAAAAAAACTTTCAGAATAAAATGTTTAATCATAAAATAATAAAATAAATAAAAATTATCGCATAACGTTATTTGTTATATTAACATAAGCAACAAAGTACCTATTATCTTGATTGACAAAATCATGAAAAAACTATTTCTTTTTTCTTTTCTGGTTCTCTTCTTTTATGCCCTTTCGGCACAGGAAGAAGTTACTATCAATATTACACGGAAAAAAATCATTTTCAATTCAGGCATGAAATTACCGGTTTACGTTAATGGGACTGAAGTGGCCCGGTTGCGTAATGGCGAAACATTTAGCTACAAAGCATCTCTTGATGCATTACAGCCCATTTCAGTTATGGTAAAAAGCGGTTTAAGCAAAAGAGAGATTGTTTTTGTAGTCGACGCCAGCAAGGTATGTAACATAGAGACTGGTTTCCCCGGTGGGATGCTGGATCTCACCCTTGTATCGGGCGGCAAAATAGTGCCGGGAACCGGTATGTCTGCCAGAACAAAAGTCAACCAGAAGGATCTTTCAGTGTCGTACACAATGACACAGACACTTGCATCTGACACAATCAGGCTCCAGTGGCTTGAGAAAGGAGGAACAATTATGGGTATGTCGTACATCGGTGGTCTCACTTATCTGAGTCTTAATAAACCTGCGTTCTCTATGACAGGATTCGGAGGACAGGTAATGATTACAGCTTCTTACCTCAAATTTAAGGTTCCTGAAAACAAACCCGGTATCCGTTCATGGAGCAGTGCAGTATTGGGTTACACATTGATGGATCAGTTCTCCAGTTCAACAACCAAACTTAAAAATATTGACCCAGGGTTGCCTATCGAAACAGAATTTTCTTCAACAAGCATGAACGTAATGCTTTCACTTAACGGAGGTTACACAATAGGGCTGGGGAAATTCAAGAATGAAACAAAATGGAAAGGTGCAGCACTCGAACTTACATACAGGCCAAGCATCGTAATGACAATACCACAGGAGGGAGAGACAAATGTTTCGTTTAACGCAACCGGTTTTGGTTTTGACATCAACTTCAACAGTTTCACCTCAAACGCTGCAAAGCTGGCTCCAAAGGCACAATCAAAAATTACATTATTCATTCTGCCACCTGTAAAAGATATGCCACTCTATATCAACGTTGGCTACGGTTTGACCTTTTACAGAAAAATCGGAAGGTAAAGGAATCCTATTGCCCTATTGCCTGGGCCTTGCTGTCACTTTCGATTTCTACTTTACGGCCGAGTTTCTTTACATTTCTGCCTTTATTGAACCTGTACATGTACTGAAACTGGAACCAGCTTCCGAAATCTATTCCGGTTTTGTTTATTGAGGTATAAACAGGTGTTGTAGTTTCAATAGTCTGATATTCTGTTATCTTCGAGAAAGGCAACAGCCAGAAAAGCCCGATTGAATGAGATTTAAGCTGCCATTGACCACCAAAACCATACAGGGGAAGGGTGCTTGTCCTTGTTTGTGCTTCAATATTCACACCATTATACTGCAGGTAAGCAAATGCAGTTATAGTCTTCTTTTTGTCAAGAGTTTTGTATGCTGTTGACGTAATAGTATAGGAAAAATAATCTTTTGATGGTATTGTGAATGAACCTTCAGAATACCTGTTATAGTGGCCGTTGTAAATCCTGGCACTGATGTTCACATACCATAAAACTGCATTTACGCCCCCACCGGTTTCATAACCGTTAAGGAGGTTAAAAGGTTTTGATATGGTAGTAAGAGAACCGTTTATAGGTGAGCGGGTTATTGTGTACCGGTTGCTTACCCTGTCAGAAAAATATTCATAGTAAACAAAAGGTGAAAAATAGTTGCTTCCGAAATTCCAGGTGTATGTCAGTTGAAGGCGGTCGCGATAGTCAGGCCGAAGATTCGGATTACCCTGAGTAATATCGTACGACTGCCCCACTTTGTAATACGGGTTCATACTGTAAATACCGGGACGATTGATTCTGCGGTTGTAAGTAAACTTCAGATTGTGAGATGCTGAAAATTTATACTGAATATTTGCCGATGGCAGAAAACATGAATAATCTGGCTTTGTAACCGAATCAGCTGCTATATGGCTGTTTTCAATCCTCAGCGATGCCTGGAACCCAAATTTTTTAAGATTCAGGGCAAATCCGGCATAACCGGAATTTCTTAACTCCGAATATTCAAACAGGTTGCTTTCTGGCTGATTGTTTATTTTAAAATCATATTCCATTTTCTGAAAGTAAAAATGGTAGCCAGCCTCGAGTTTAGCGTTCATACCCAAAGGATAAACATAATCGAGCTTTGTTGATATGTATCTCCGGTTGTTTAAATCGTCCTCAACCCTCGAGTATGTATCAAGCACAACCTCGCTTCCGTAAGGATAGCGAACATTAGAAAACGAATTACCTGAAACAGACCTGAACATATACCATGTCACCTCAGTGGTAAACTCTTCTACCGGTTTTTTGAATGTCTTTTTATAGAAAAATGAAAATGCTGTTTCGTCACTTTTTAAATTGTTATCCGTAACCGATGCAATTGTGTTCAGCGGAATATCGCTCTTGAAAAGTGTTATGGTATTCGGAAAATGAACATTCTGGCTTATAGGTTTATAGCTAATATTAAAATTAAAATTGTTTTTATCGTTCATATAGTAATCCATACCAGCATTCAGAGAGCCGACTGATACCTTAATATTTCCGCCACCACCGGTGTATGTTGATGAGTCAGCTGTAGCAAAGTGGCTCTCGGCTTTCGGAAAGATATTAAGTGCCTGCGTTATATATGAGCCAGTAGCATAAAAGGTAATTTTGCCTATCGAATAATCAATACTTCCCTGAGTGACGCTGGTAACTTTACGGAATGGTTTCAGGGCTTCAAGTAGGTTGCCATTCATTCCAAAACGTGCTTCTTTTTTCAGGATGATGTTTATAACACCGTCAATGTTACCTTCGTATTTCCCTCCCGGATTGCTAATGATTTCAATACTCTGAATATCGGAAGGAAGTAGCCTGGCAAGGTACTCCCTGTCGCGCTGCCTCCCATCAACCTGAATAATAAAATTACTGCTTCCATTAAGGGTAATATTATTCTGGAAATCTACATTTACCTGAGGAATTTTTTTCAGAAGATCATATCCATTAGTTGAAGATTTGCTTACCGCTTCCGGAATTGAATAAACAGTGCGGTCAACCATTTCTTTTCCCTTCAGACGTTCTCCAACTACCATTATTTCATCAAGAACTGCCGTAGTCTCGGCAAGGTAAATGGTGTCAACAACTATTTCCTTCTCAGTACCTGCTACATTAACTAACTTACCCGCCGTCCTGTACCCAACAAAACTCGCCCTAACGAAGTAGCTGCCTGGTTTTATATTTTCAAGTGTGTATGCTCCATCGGTAAGGGTAATTACACCTGTAACTATTGCAGAATCCGGTAATTGTAAAAGGGCAACAGTAGCAAACTGTACCGGTGTTTTATCCTTTTCATAGCAAACGTACCCTTTGAGAGTTTGTGCTTCAGTGGCAAAAGATATAAATATCAGTACTACAATAAAAGCGATAAATGATTTTTTCATGTTTAAAATTAGTTACTTAACTGCTCTTACAACGGTTTCTCCGTTAATATCCATAGGCATCTCCATACTGAACCCCGGGGCGCTTATGCTGAGGTTTCCTGTAATGCGCGTCTGGGTTTTATTCTCAACCAATAGCCCTGTCTCAGTATCAACCACCATATTTGATTTACCCATACCGGTAAGGCTGTTATATGTTACTGTGGCTCCTGCTGACTTTATTGGAGGTGCATTTTCAGGTACCTTTATCTCCGATTCTACCGTAATAAGAGCATTATTTCCGTTTAAACCTTCGAGTCGAAATTTCGAACTTACCATCAGCAGCATTCCTCCTGAATTAATCTGGTCGTATATTTTCCATTCAGTTCCTTTTGAAACCTGTGCCGCTGGCAGATGCCACGTAAAGTTTTTGATCATCGTTTTAAGATTATTCTCGCTTACAGTATTTATTATCTGCGTTTTCAGTGCGGAGGCTGCAGGCTCAGAAAGCGTTATCGAAGCAGTATCTTTCAGAATTAAATCCGAAAGAATCTTTGCATTGATAATTTCAAGAGGCTGTCCGGCGTAATTCAGTTTTACGAATACGGCATTTTTACTGAGTTTGTTCATAATATACGACATAACTTTCGAAGCCTCTGACGATTTAATATCGCCCTCATCAGCAGAGCTGATTGTTTCAACTCTCCCCATGGTATTTGTTTTTGTAATCAATGTGTCAAAATGAACTTCAGCAACCATAAATTCGGGTGTTGCATCAAGCATCTTCAGAGAAAAACTATATATCACATCAGACTCAACAGTTTGTTGATTACCGCTAACTGTTTGTAAAACTGTCTGGTGCGAAACAGACCTCAACCGGTAGGTCTTATTCTTCTCAGGATTCAACCGGAGATTAACACTCTGCTGCGCTATAACCGGCAAAATAAAAACGAAGGAAAGAACTGGCAACAATATCTTTTTCATTGTCAAGACGTTTAAAATTTTTCAAAGCTATACCATAATATTAATGTCTCCAATATGTTATCGGTAATTTGTTATTTTCTACCGGTAAAACAAGGTTTAAAGATTATGTACGGAGCTCCTTCCAGAATCTTATCCTCATGAAAATCTTTCCAGCCAGGTTTTTCGGCAAAAATTTTCATGTTTAATAGACTGTTGAAATATTTTTTCGCTGCATGTTATATAGGATTAAATCTGAGTTTTTTCGTAAAAAGCATAATGGGAAATCATTTTAGTTATCTTACAGCAGGAATATTTTAAATCATATTTCTTATGGATAAAACTGTTAACCATTCATTATCAGTTTGTATTTCAAAATTTACCGTAATAATCGTTCTATTTTCTTTTTCCTTTTCACAGGCCAGAGCTCAGGAAATACTGAGATGGGAACCTGTAGCGCCGGGTATATGGAAAGCGGAGGCTGGCACACCTGAAAGGTACAATCTCCTTACCGCTTCAGGGGCAAAACCTGTTATAAAGGCGCTCGAAAAAATGGGCAGCGCTCCTTTTCCCCTCGATCCTGCACTGATTACAGCCGGAATTTTTGACGGGCAGGTTTATCTGAAATTCCCTCTTGTAAGAGGGGAGAGAATATTTGGTTTTGGTCTGAATTTCAAAACCATTTATCAACGCGGAAAGATTCTCACTCTTCATGTTGACCATTATGGTGGTACCGACAATGGTCGCACTCATGCACCTGTTCCGTTTTATGTTTCTGACAGGGGATACGGAGTATTTATCAACAGTGCAAGGTATATAAGGGTCTGGGCTGGCACGTCGGTTAATCGCGACCGGCAGGAGCCCTCGGCAGTACGTGACCGTAACACCGACAAACGGTGGACATCAGCTCCTTATTCAGATGCTGTTGACATTCTTGTTCCTGCTGCAGGATGCGAGATATATATTTTTGCAGGGCCGTCAGCCCTTGATGCAATAAGGCGTTTCAACCTCTTCTGCGGGGGTGGGCCCTTGCCACCCCGATGGGGTCTCGGGTTCACCCAGAGAGTACCAACACTTTATACTTCACAACAGGTTATAAGGGAAGCAGAAGAGTTTGATGCTCATAACTTTCCGTTAGATTTTATTGGTCTGGAACCGGGATGGCAAAGCAGAGCCTACCCTTGCACTTTTGAATGGGACAAAACAAGATACCCCGACCCGGAAGGTTTCGTCAGAACGATGCTTGAAAAAGGTATCAGGCTTAACCTCTGGACAAATCCTTATGTATCACCCGAATCCCCTGTTTATGAAAAAATATTACCCTACACAGGCTCTCATAATGTTTGGGGTGGTATTGTTCCTGATTTCAGTATAAAAGAGGCACAGGAGATATTCACCGGCCAGCTGAAGAAGAGTCAGGTCTCAATTGGCATATCAGGATACAAGATTGACGAAGTTGACGGTTACGACAGGTGGTTATGGCCTGATGTAGCCATATTTCCTTCGGGTAACAGCGCCGAACAGATGAGACAAACATATGGTTTGCTGCTTCAGAGAATAACATCGGAAATGTTCCGCGAAGCAAACCGCCGCACATGGGGATTGACAAGGGCATCAAACGGCGGCGGGGTATCGTTTCCTTATGTGATCTACAACGATTATTACAGCCATGAAGATTTTATTACTGCTCTTATCAACAGTGGCTTCTGTGGCGTTTTATGGACACCTGAGGTGAGAAGCTCGAAAACAGCTGAAGAGTGGATCAGAAGATTCCAGACTGTCTGCTTCTCTCCTATGGCTATGATCAATGCATGGGCTTCAGGTACAAAACCCTGGTCGTTCCCGGAAGTTGAAGATGATGTTAGATATTACGCATACCTGCGGATGCAACTTATACCATACTTCTATACCGAATTTGCGAAATACCATTACGATGGAACGCCACCATTCAGAAGCATGGTACTCGAGGAAGGTTTTAACCCGGTGGAGACAGAGGAAATAAAAAATGCCAACCTGGAAGATAATCCATATCTCGAAGCATTAAGAGGAGAAATAAAAGACCAGTATATGGCTGGAGAATATCTTCTGGTGGCTCCCCTGTTTGCCGGACAAACATCAAGAAAAGTTATTCTGCCGAAAGGCAACTGGTACGATTTTTATACCGGAGAATATGCGGGTAACGGCGAAATAATAACTGTCACTCCCGGACTGAACCGAATACCTGTCTTCGTAAAAGATGGCGGTATCATCCCTATGATGCCACCATATTCAAAGGCTCCGGCTGCAGGTAAGAAATATGATCTCGAAATACGGCATTACGGAACAAAAGAGGGACACTACCTGCTTTATGACGACGATGGTGAGACATTTGATTATGAAAAAGGTATTTTCTCATGGAGAGAAATCAGGGTTGAACCGGGCAAAAACGGAAGGATGACCGGTTCAATATCAAAAGCAGAAAAATGGAAGCCCGACAACATCGGGAACGTGACCTTCAGGTTTATGAGCCTGAATCAGCAGAAAAAATAATTTTCCTTAAATAATTTCATAATCAAATCTGTCAGGTAATTTTTTTTATTTTTAGACAATAAACGGAATGATTAAATCCATCAACAATGAAAAAGACAGTTTTTCTGCCAATTTTCTTTCTGGCCTTTATTTCCTGCAAACAGGAAAAGAGTGATATCATCTGGTCGGATGAATTCAATTATACAGGTCTTCCTGATTCATCCAGATGGGGATACGAAGTTGGCTACATAAGAAACAGGGAGCTTCAGTATTACACCTACAGGCGACAGGAGAACGCCGTAGTTAAAAATGGTAATCTGATGCTAATAGGAAGGAAAGAGCCGTGGGAAGGTTTTGAATATACTTCGGCAAGTATCAACACTGAAGGGAAGCATTATTTCCAGTACGGTCTCATTGAGGCAAGGATGAAGCTGCCTGTGGGGCAGGGAAAGTGGCCTGCCTTCTGGATGATGGGGAAAAACAGGCCGCAGGTGGGATGGCCCGAATGCGGAGAGATTGATATTATGGAACATATCAACAGTACTCTTATCCTCCACGGAACAGCACACTGGGAAGATGAAAACAGAAACCATAAAAGCTCAGGAGGGCAGATTCCATGCGACGTTAGGGAATACCATGTTTATGCAGTTGACTGGACGCCTGATTCGCTGGTATGGCTTGTTGACGGACGGAGATATTTCGGGATAAGCATAAAAGACAGTGTAAACAGCACACATGAGTTTCACCAGCCCTTTTACATCCTGCTGAACTTTGCAATCGGAGGCTCATGGCCCGGCAATCCCGATTCAACATCGGTCTTTCCCGATACGGTGTTTGTCGACTGGGTAAGAGTGCACAAAATGAAGTAGTTAATCCTTGTAGCAATTATTTTTTTAGCACAAGGAACACATTACAGACCCGGAGGTTTTACAGGGTATTTTTATTGAGCTCTATAATGAGTTCAGGTTTTCCCATCGGACTTTCCATTTTCCATTCCTGGGAAAGCTGCCGGAGGTGCACATATAAGCAACTGCTGTAAGCAATCCACCATTACCTGGCAGGTATATCATCAACCTTGTTGCATCCTGAAAGTTATGTCCGTTGAGAAGGTATCTGTTTTTTGGAGCGTCCATAAGCAGAAAGTCGACAGCCTGCTCCGGCCGGTCTGTAGCTGCAGCCGACATTGCAAGCAGCGGAAAGTCCCATCCCCATGTAGTGTTCCAGTTCCACACTTTTTGAATAGTGCCGAGAGTATTCCGGAGAATTTTCTTATCTACAAGAGGTGTTTCAGGTATCATGCCTGCGATACCTGCAATAATGGGGTGGTCGCTCATATAGCGTGGGTTTTCCCATGTATCCCGGGTATCTTCCGAACAAAGGTACACACCGTCTTTTACAGGCAGGGATGAAAGCTTTTTCAGAACATCGCTGTATCGTTTCTTCTGTTCCATACCCATGCGTTTACGCCATTGCTCTGCAGTTTTCAGTCCCCAGTACCAGTAAACAAGTTCGAACGTTGGGTTGATTGTCGTCTCTGGCCTTAAGCTCTCCTGGGCTGAGATAAGAGCCGGACCCAGAACATACCTGTTACCTGTGCTGTCGTACCATGCGTATGATGCCATGAAATCAGCTGTTGCGAAAAGAAGGTCTTTGTATTTTTCAAGAACAGCTTTTTTATCCTTTTCACTTTTTGCATTCCCGTAAAGCAGTTCAGCGAAATAAATGAAATGGGGTTGCTGCCAGATCAGATATGGGCCCACGTTACTCGGGCTTTCATTTCCCTGAGGGTCGGTCATTTTGGGCCACCTCGCCCCGTCGTAGCCCTGGTGGCGCGCAGTGGCAAGAGCCTTATCGTATATCTTTTCATAATACTTCATCTGGTTTTCAAGTATCTCTTCTTTCTGCCACAGGGCAAAATGGACACCGTGCCACCAGTGCATCTCGAGGTGGAACTTGCCGTACCATGTGTTATATGAGAGTCCGGTTTCGGCTGGCGGGTAACCACCCGCACACTGAATGCGGGTAAGATACCGGGAAAGAATGACTCTTCTCTCCAGTTCAGCTGCGCGCGGGTCGGTACATTCCGAAAAATCGACAGCTCCGCCGGTACTCCAGAAATCTCTCCAGAAAGAAGCCGAAACCGCCTCTGTTACACTGAAACCTGGCAGGGCAGAGTCAACAGGCATGGTCTTTGAAAAAAGACACGAAAATTCAAGCACCGTATCACCCGGATGTGCTTCAAGATAAAACAGATGTCTCTCCCCTCCCCTAACAAGCGCTGAGTGAGGTTTGTAAAGCTTCACATAATAAACATCATCATCCTGCCTGCGTCTGAAAAGAACTGTTGTATCTGTCCCGGATAGAATCTCTGTTATGTGTTTATTGGGCCTGGTGAAGTCGTACGCCGTCTGACCCGGGACTCCGAGCGGAAAATGAATCCTTATTCTGAGTTTTCTTTCAGAGAGAAGGGATGAGGTAATTTCTGCCGAGACCATATCAAGTTCAGGGTGGCAGACTGTTTTTACCCTTACCATCTTTCCTTCAGCCATGAACCGGCTTTCAATTTCACCTCTCCAGAGATCCAGTTTCTGGTGTGGGTTCTCAATAAGGCCTGCAAATGGTTTATCCGAAGAAGGAAAGTCAAGGCCTATCATTCCGAGATGTATTTTATGCGGATTTTCCCTGAGCCATTCAGAAGCCCTGTATCTCAGAGAGTCGCGCGGGTCGGAGTATCGGTGTACGTAGTCAATTTTGCGGCCATGGACATCCCATGTGCGATAAACCTGTTGCAATGAGTAGCCCCGGGTATTTATTTCTCTATGCCAGCCCCAGTCGGCCATTGTACCTAGCGGAATGCCCTTTGAGTGATACTCATGGAAAGTCTGAAGCCCTGTGATATCAACGGTAAAAGCAAACCTGCCATTACCGACAGAGAGGGAGTTGAGGCTGTCAATGGTCGTGATTTCGATATTATGGCGATTAACAAGGGTAAACCGGTCGATAGCTGGTCTTTCCTGAGAACACGAAGAAAGAAGTACCGGAATTGTGCAATTAAAGGCCAATAATATTTTGAAGGAAATAATTTTATGTTTTCCGGACATTGCAGGATAGATTTATACAAATATACTTTCTGAAAAGAATATAATGAATTATGAACAAGAAATGTCGAATGATGGAGCGAGAAGTTGTATGTACGCAAAATGTTTACTTTCCAATTTTTAAATGGCACAACCCGTATTTTATATTGATTGTTAAATATAATGACTAAAAATTTTCAAATATTATGATTGTTTGTAGTGTTCATAATTTTGTATTTATGGATTGGCAGCTGCATTTGGAACACCGAATTGGCTGGAGCCGGAAAAACGAACTCAAAGTCCGGTTGGATAGAGAGAAAAATTCAATTTTCAAATTATTCTGCTGGTTGTAACACAGGTAACAGTCGTAATAGTTACAGTAAAAAATGCTCAAGACCAATCTGGTGGATATTCCGCTTGAAATACCTCGTTATCACAACTCTTCATTTGAACCTGTTGTTGTAGTACAAAAACATCAAAGAATGTCTTCCAGAATAGAGCATGCCATTGTTACGATGTATTTCAGAGGCATGACTAAAAAAGACATTGAAGAAACCATAAAGGACATTTATGGTATTAATGTCAGTGAAAGTTCGATATTCAATATTACCAATACAATAAAATAGGATATAAAAGAGTGGCAACAGAGTCCACTTGATCCGGTTTATGTGGTTGTATGGTCGGTATGTTTTAATCCCGGCTGCTGCCAGTTTACACAAAAATTTAAACAGGCTCGTTCTGTTAGTATTTTCTCTCTAAATTTCTGTAAATATACCAGTAAGCAAGCGGTATAAAGAATAGGCTTACAACTGTTCCTAGTGACATACCGCCTATAAGGGCAAGTGCCATTGGACGCTGTAACTCCGAACCAAGGCCCCCGGCCACAAGCATGGGGAATGTGGATACCAAAGCAGCAAGAGCCACCATTATTATAGGCTTCAGTCGCCTTGCCCCACCTGTATATATTGCTTCAAGCAACCCCATCCCTTCCCTTCTAAGGTTGTTTATTGTGTCAACCTTCAGTATGGAGTCATTGATGATCACACCCGACATTACAATGAGACCTATCATTGTAATGATATTGATTGTGCCGCCGGCAAGTTTAACCAGCAACAGTGCACCTGCTATATCGATAGGCAGCTCGAGCATTACAATGAAAGGCTGCGAAAGTGATTCAAACTGAGCAGCAAGGATGAAATAAAGCAACAAAACTGAAATGACAAGAATCACAGCCATCTCCCTGAATAGCCTCTGCCCTTCAAGTAGTCCGCCACTAAACTGTACATCGAGCGAAGAATCTGAAGTGATCACGGAACGTATTTCTGACATAAGAAGACCCGGTGACCTAGTGTTGGCAAAAATGTTTATCGGAATATACTCTCCATGCATTCCTCCAGTAATAAATTTGTAATCATGTATCCTCTGTATTTCCACAAGTTCTTTTAAGGGGACCAGAGATGCATTCCTGGTTGGTACAAACTCTGATGATATTATATCATTTATCAGCCTTTCTCTTCCTGCCAGAACAACAGGCAAAATTTCTCCTGAGGACCTTAATTCTCCAATGTGACTACGGTTCAGAGCGGTTCGAAGGGTTGTGTATACAATATCAGGGTCGATATTGTAGAGAATAAGTCTTATAGGATCAAGCCTGAGCATTATTTTATCCTCAAAAGGAGGAACAGATATTTCTTTATCGTGCAATAACAACTTAAGTCTGTTTACTGATTCAACAAGTTTTTCTGGTGATGGGATTGTTTTTTCCTTCAAAAGCGTCACTTCAGCAACCAGAGGCACTTTTGATGCTGAGAAAATCTTTTCGAAAATATTCTGCTGGGGGGCTGTTTCAACAACGGCATCGGGGTAATTTGACACAATAAAATTAGAGATATTATTTTTTATCTCCTGAATGGCATCATATCCAGTGGCTTTAATATAAATCTTCGACTGAGTATATGAAAGGTCATAATCGCGATTGAACAGGAACTGCTGTTCACCTATGAATGAATTAGTTTGCTTTATCAAGTCTGACGAGGAATTAATTATGCGAAGACATCTTTCAAGATTTTCCCCGGTATCTATATTCTCATTCCAGTCGATAGTCACCACAAACTCATCCTGTCTCACAGCCGGAAATCTCTCCTTCTTCATTGCAATGAAAAGCCATATCATTAATGCAATAAATAAGAAAAAGGATACCAGAATCATTTTTCGCTTCCGAAAGAAGAAGTCCATCCCTCCCTCATAACTTTTTTCTATACCCTTTATATTAACTTTCTTTACCAGTACTGCAAGCAAACCTTCCCGGCGTCTTTTGTAAATAAGATAATAAAGTGTGGGTAGAAGTGTTATACCCACAATCAGTGAGACTCCCTGTCCTATTACAATTGCAATTGCCTGGTCATAAAAAAGAGCACCTGCTATACCGCTAAGAAAAATCAGGGGGATAAACACTGCACATGTTGTAAGTACAGAAGAAATAAGAGGTGTTATCACCTCATTCGTTCCTTTGATGCAGGCATTAAGAAGGCTTTCTCCCCTATCAATCCATTGCGTTATGTTTTCAATTATTACTATAGAGTTGTCGATCATCATGCCAATACCAAGTATAAGGCCTGCAAGTGAAATAACATTTATAGTAAGACCTGTAAGATAGAAAAACAACAAACTTATTACAAGAGTTGCGGGAATACTGAAACCAATTATTAGAGGCGATTTTGCATCTTTCAGGAAGAAGAACATCACAAAGAATGCCAGTAATCCACCTGCCCAGAGGCTTTGTCTGAGGTTTGAAATTGAATAATCGAGCAGAAGAGTCTGATCCTGTGAGATTTCAAAATCCATCTGAGGGTAATCTTTCCTGAACTGGGTGAGCAGCTCTCCCATCTTTGACTTCAGTGTTTCCATCTGCGCGGAGGCTTCTTTAATTATAGCCAATACTACAGCTCTTTTGCCGTTTGAATAGTATAGCCCACGGGGTTTTTCCTCTCTTATTCCAACATCAGCTATATCTTTAAGCTGAAGAATCCTGGCACTCCCTGCATTCAAATATATATTCTTAACGTCTTCAGGGTCTTTGAGATAAGAATTGAATTCAAGGTTCAGAAGGTATTTGCCATCCCTCACCATAATGTTGCCAATATTAAGGTTATTGAGCTCTACCGCCTTTATTATATCCTGCTCAGTTATTCCGAGACTCATCATTTTTTTTCTGTCGGGAAGAATATAGAGCTCTCTCTTTACCTGTCCGGTTATATCAGCCATCGCTACTTCGGGTAGCTGTTCGATTCTCTTCTTTATTATCGTTTCGGCAAAGTTGCTTAGTTCGGTGAATTTTTCACTGCTTTCATAACCCTCCGAAAGTGTGATATTAACCATAAATACAGGTATATCGCTTGCGCTGGCTTTTATTACACTTGGACGTTGGATGTCGCGCGGAAGATTGTTCATGGCCCCATCAATTTTCTCGTTGACCTCCATAAAAGCAAGATTGATGTTTATCCCGTATTTGAACGATAACCGTATCAGGGCACTTCCATTGTGCGATTCAGATCTCAGGTCGGCCAGACCGGGAACCTGCAGAAGGTTTCTTCTGAGGATACTCACTACGGTGTTCTCCATCTCCCTTGCGCTGACATCGGGCCGGGACACAGCCACTGTGATTTCGGGAATGTCAACATCTGGCATCAGCGAAACCGGAAGCCTGCTGGAAGAAATGATACCGAGCATTATAACCGATATGAAGGTCATTAGTACCGCAACCGGGCGGGTTATTAGAAACCTTACCATAATTATCTGAATATGAATTTAATTTTCCGGCATTTATATAATTTCCTTATTTTCCATACTACATTTCCCATCACTTTGCATTTTCTTATGGTTGAAAAGTTTTTAAACTCCGAAAGTCGCAATAGTCTTACTAATTCCTTAGTTTATCTACCCTTTTTCTTCAACATCAATGGCTGATAGAAAAGCAATCCAACTATACTGAATATCAGTCCACCAATGGTACCGGCAGCAAGGTTGAACCAGAACCGTTCATCTCTACCAGTAAGCAGAAACGGAATAAGACCCATAATAGTTGCAAAAATTGTCAGAATAACAGGTATTATCTTACCGTTGAAAGCTTTAAGGTAAAGTCTTCTTTCATCCATTCCGGGTTTTTCCCGCCTCAGACTGTTGTAATCGCCCAGGATGTAAATTGATGAGTTTACAACGATTCCGCAGAGAAGTATCATCGCAGCAAAAACGCCTTCATCGGGATTAATGTTAAAAATGAAAAACGTAAGAAACACTCCGATAAGCGAGAAAGGGATAAGACTAATGACTATAAGTGGTTGTTTCAGCGACTCGAACAGAATTGAGCAGACAATCCATATAATAAGGACAACCAGAAAGATGAGCAGGTAGTTTGCCTTGCTACTGCCCCATGAAAATGAATAGGTTGAAATTTGTGCTGTATATCCGAGGGGCAGTAATGAATTTGTTTCCTTTACGTTACGTTCAAGGATCATCCTGCCGAGTTCATAGTTGCCAATAAAATCATATGTAACGTAAATTACATATTCCTGATCCTCCCTGCTTATGGTATTATCTGAAACTTCAGAGACAACACCGGCAAAATCTTTCAGTTTCATCTGCATACCATTTCTTATAAGAATTGGCTCGTTAATGAAGTTCCAGTAATCAAATTCCTCTGCCTGGAGTGTTTTCAATGATATAGGTGCAATAAAGCCTTCAGTGTAAACATTGCCTGCAGTTAAAGAATTTCCCGATAAACGGTACGCTCCTGCATAGGTAGAAACAATATCGGCGTCATAAGCCGCCAGATAAGACCTGTCCATCAGAAGCGTGTTTCGGTAATTCTTCCTGACGTTAAACCTGTCAGAGGAAGCTAAAAAAAAGACTTCCTTTATTCTTCCTCTTGCACTTTTAATTAGTCTCTCTTTCAGTCCCTCACAATAGTTGTAAAGTTCGTCGTAGTTGTATCCTCGCATAATTATGGTGTATGTGCCCCTGATATAATCGCTGTAAACCTGGTTACTGAAGGCCTTCCCCACCCCATAAACTATTGTATGATAGCTTCCGATTGAATTCATAAAATCCTCAATCTTGAACTTCAGGATGTACGGAAAAACTGTAAAGTCATATTCTGGTTTAAAAGTTACAGTTACGGTTGCATCTTCAGCACTGTAAACAGTTGTGGTAAACAGGTCAATTTCATCGTATTCAGCAAGCATATTCTCCAGCCGCATGCATATATTGTTTATATTTTCAACAGTCAGACCAGGTTCGCTCAAGCCTATGTCAACAGTTATCTGAGTCCTCTGAACTTCACCTGAGCTACCATAATAGTAGAACCTGCTGTTCTTGACTTTTTCGCTGAATAGCCTCAGCGTACCACCAAGTACTTTGTTTATCGCGGGTTTAAATTTCTGTACATATTTCGGATTTCCGAGACTCTTGTTATATAATTTCTGGAGCCAAGTTAGTTGCTCTTCCTGCATAATTGTACTCTGTTCGGGAGGTAATCTGTCGGGCAGATAAATGACAGGGAGTCCGAAAACAAGAATAGCCATAATAATTAAAGCTGTGCGGCGCTGTATTATAAAGTCAATTATATTCTTATATTGATGTGTAAATTTCACTGCTGCTCTTTTTTTACAGTTGGCATATGAAGTGTGATGGGATTTAAGTCTTATTTTCTCCATCAGGGCAGGAATAAAAAAGAGAGCTATTACAAGTGATACGGATAGATTAATAATTACCACTGCCGCAAAGTCGGAAAGGGTAAGTTTCATATCTTCATCGAGGAAAAAGATTACTGAAAGTGCACCGATAGTAGTCAGTGTTGCAGCAAGAAGGGATATACCCACTTTCATATTTCTACGGTGCCTCAGGTGATCTACTATCACGATGGTATTATTGATTATTATTCCAAATGATACAGTTATGCCTGCAAGGGAATAAAGATGTATTTCGAGATGGAACAGGTAGTAAAAAATGAATGCTATGAGTATGTTTGAAAAGAGGCTGATAGCTATAATCAGAAGATAATGGAATTCTCTGGTTATCGCAAATATAAAAAGCAAAAGAAGCACAACAGAAAGTACAGTACGGAACAGGTTTTTTGATATTTCTTGACGTATGAATACTGTATTATCCAGCGAGTTACGGATGCTGTAACCCGGAGGAAGTTCCTTTTTGATTTTTTCGATAGTTTTTTTTACTTCGCCTGCAACTTTTATATTGTTGACATTTTTTGCAGCAGTTACATTGAGGTTGATTGTATTAAGTCCATTTATTCTATAATAGCTCACAGGCTGGCGATCTTTGAGTCTTACAGTAGCAACATCTCCAAGTGTGACTATTCTGCCAGAAATGCTTGTTATTGGGATATCATACCATTTGATTGTATCGGTTCTGTTGCCGGCAAGTGTTATGTATGTCTTTTTTACAGATCTTTCTGTTGTAAGCTCATGTCCTCCTCCCAGTTCTCTCTCAAGCATATAATTCTTTATAGCTGCAGTGAGGGTAGTTGGTTGTAGGCCGAGAACGGAAAGTTTATTCAGGTCGTAGGTTATTTCCCATTCGCGCGGAGTTGAACCATACACGTCAACGCTGTAAACACCATCGATAGTTGCGATGGCCGGTTTTATGAGTTCCTCAGCTACATCAGCAATATACGACTGGCTTGTGTTTCCGGTGATCTGATAGCTTAAGATCAGTGAACCGGACGATCCGATGGCAGGCAGATTCATTCTTACAGAGGGGTATGAAACACCTTCGGGGAGCCGTTTGAAGGCTTCTTTCATCAGAGAAGCCACTTCGAACCTCTTAGCCTGGAGGTCAGTTCTTCGGTCGAATTCGACAGTAATAGAACCAATACCTTCACGGGTGACAGACCTGATTCTGGTAATTCCCGAAACGGTTGAGAGGACTCCTTCGATTGCAGTTGTGACTTCCTGTTCCACCATCCTCACAGGTACGTTTGGCCATGAGAAGCTGATAGTCAAAGAAGGAAGGTATCGGGTAGGATTGAACTGCAGGGAGAGAAGCGGAGTAATAGCAATACCTGTTATTATAAGCACAACGAAAAAGATATTCATTCTGAAAGCACTCATTGTTCTCTCACGACAGTTTCGTGTGCCAGGTTTATGTTTCCGCTTATTATTACCAGATCGCCGGGTTCAATACCTTCACTGATAGACAAACTTGTACTGTTTTCAGCTTCTACTGTCACATATTTCCATATTGCAAATGAGTCCTGCCGCACAAATATCACATCTCTGCCTTGGCGGCGGACAAGGGCTTCCTTAGGCACTACAATCCTGTCGGGGACAGGTCTTCTTATAAGTACTCTGACATTCATTCCATCTATCAGTCTGGCTTTGTTGGCAAAAGAAGCTGTCACTTTTACCATTCCGTTTTCGTCAACCTGAGGGTTTATCTGGGTTATGGTTCCATTGATTTTTAAACTGTCGTTAACAAAAGGAATTATGCTTACGGGCATACCTACTCTGAGCATCAGATATTCCGATTCAGTAACAGGGAATTCCACATCCATTATCCTGTCATCTGCTATAGTGCAAAGGTTTTTAAAGTTCTGGCTTGGGTTCCATTGGCGTGCTTCCATGCCTGATACAACTCCTGAAACAGGAGCCGTGATACGGGTGCTGTTATAGTTATATTCAGCCTGTGCGAGTGCGGTCAGGGCATCATCTAGACCTGACCGAATACGTGATATTTTAATTTTTGATGCAGGAAGGCCGGTTGTATCATTTGCCGAGAAATTGGTAAGTATATCGTCCCTGAAATTTATTTCGGCTTTTTCGAGATTTTGTCGTGCACGTTGCAGCTGGACGCGGTAGTCAAAGTCCTCGATAACTGCAAGGAGTTCTCCCTCGCTTACACGCTGACCGTTCCGGATATAGAGCTCTTTAATGATACCGCTGACTCTGAAAGGTATTACTGCTTTTTTTGATGAGAATATTTTGCCGTTACTGATCAGTTCATTGTAGAAGGTAGTTCGTTCGGCTTTGACCGTTTTGACTATAATAGCTTCGGGACGTGCAGCTCTTCTTGCTATTTCTTCTAAGCTCTGGGAAGGTTTTTGTTTGCAGGAATAAAACATAACTATGCCCGTAAGTAAAGCAGAATAAAAGATGACTTTCATATTGACATAGATTATGTAACATTGTTTCTGTAAAATTAAAAAAGCCACGGCTGAAAAAAATAATTATAATAGTGATAAACTTTAAAACAATCAGCCATGGCAAGAAAAGTGAATAAAATTACAAAAGATTTTTCAG
>Ga0208198_1000310_pt1 | contig 57626 bp, 38 predicted proteins | sample AD_JPNTR2_MetaG_FD_184446 | JGI IMG/M metagenome (GOLD analysis project Ga0208198, IMG submission 184446) | Active sludge microbial communities of municipal wastewater-treating anaerobic digesters from Japan - AD_JPNTR2_MetaG (SPAdes) (version 2) | ecosystem: Engineered > Bioreactor > Anaerobic...
TCGCTTGAAAATAAACGGTATCACCCCCTCTTTGCGGATGGAGCTGCGCAAAATGCTCGAGCCCAGAGTGACGCTCCGGCCACCGTTTCGCCTGGGGATTGTCGAGGAGAAGGAAAAGTTGGAGCCGACAGTGCGGGACTTGGTTGATTGGGAGCTGACGCTTGCGACGACCCATGCGCACTCCGCAATCCAGCACTGGGGACATAATAATCCCATGTGGCAGCGGGCACTTCCCGAACTCCTTGATGATTTCACGATGCTGCTGCGGGACGGCATGGATCTGGCGCGTGAGCTTGGCGGTGCGGAAGATGCTCACGACATGTCGTATATGCACCAGCCGTCGATCGAAGACCACGAACAAAACCGCTACTTCCAGGACTGGCCCGTGCTGATCAAGCTGGCCCGCGATGCCTGGATGGAGGCAGCAAGATTGGATGCCGCCCGAGCCGTGAATGTGGCAGTGGCTTGGTGGCGGCAGCCGTATCCGGTGTTCAAGCGGCTGGCCATGTATGCCGCTGCCCAAGGAGATGTTGTCCCGCCCAAATTGGCTTTGGGGTGGTTGCTGGAAGGCGAGCGTCTGTGGCTGTGGTCCATCGAAACTCGCCGTGAAACGATCCGCTTGCTGGTCGCATTGTCTCCGCGGTTGGGCGAATCCGATCTTGCCGACCTAACCGCCGCCATTCTGAATGGTCCCCCACGCAACATGTATCGGGATGATCTCACTCCCGAGCGTTGGCAGGAAATCGTGGAGCGGGACATCTGGTTCCGCCTAGCCAAGATCAGGAAGGCCGGGGTCGTATTGGGGCATGACGCCCAGACGAAGCTGGCCGAACTGGAAGCGAAATATCCCAAATGGGCAGTAACCGATGACGGCCGCGACGAGATGGCTTTCTGGATCAGCGATGGAAAGGATTTGCGCAGCTTTACTCCGACGCCCCGCCGGAGAAAAGAACTGATTGCCTGGCTGAAGGAAAACCCAGACACCGACCACTGGAAAGAGAACGACTGGCGCCAGCGATGCCAAAATGACTTTAGCGCGGCCCTCTACGGGTTGTACGTTCTTTCTAAAACGGACATTTGGCCTGAAGGCCGGTGGACGGAAGCGCTGCAAGTCTGGGCAGAAGACAATCAGGCGGCAAGGTCCTGGCCCTATGTCCATCGCCTTCTGGAACAGATGCCGGAGCCGGTCGCAAGCAAGCTGGATCATGGCATCTGCTGGTGGTTGCGGGCCGTGGCAAAAAAGGCCCAGCCAGAGAAGGATGTATTTCTCAGGCTGTGCGAGCGATTCTTGTCCTTGCCGCGTGATGTAAAGGCGCGGGAGGAGACCATAGGCTGGGCCATCAATCATCCAGCAGGCATTGTAGCCGATGCGCTGGTGGAGTGGTGGTACAAGCAATCCCCGAAGCTTGGCGCGGGGCTGCCGGAGGAGCTGAAACCATTGTTTTCGGCATTATGCGATCCCGCCGATCTCCGCTACCGACCGGGCCGCGTTGTCTTGGCCGCCCATTCCATCTCGCTGTACCGCACGGATGAGGAATGGGCCACGCAATGCCTCGTGCCGCTTTTCGATTGGAGCCGTTCTGCCGATGAGGCCCGCATCGCATGGAGTGGATTCTTGTGGTCGCCACAGCTATATAGGCCATTTCTGGCGGCCGTAAAGCAGGCATTTCTTGGCTCAGCGAGGCATTATGAGGATCTGGGAGAGCTGGGCTCGCGATATGCGGAGTTTTTGGCCATTGCTGCGGTGGACCGCGGGGACACCTTTACCGCGGAGGAAATGCGGCAGGCCACTGCATTGTTGCCGTTGGCTGGACTTGTCAGCTCTTTATATGCGCTGGCGCGATCTGCGGAGGGTGCAGGTCAGCGGCAAATGGAATACTGGACGAATCGCATTAGTCCATATTTGCACGACGTATGGCCAAAATCGAAGGGATTGCTTACGGCCGACCTGAGAAAAGCCATGGCCGAGCTATGTGTCGCCGCCGGGGATGCGTTCCCTGCGGCGTGCCATGACCTAAAGGGCTGGCTTTGTCCTGTCCAGTACCCAGAATTGATCCTGCATAGGGTCAAGGCGCAGAAGATCTGCGAGAAGTTTCCGGAGGCAGCACTGGATTTTATGGACAGGATATTTGCCGATGATACAGACTACTATGGGTCGCTCCTCAAGGAATGCCTAGACGCTGTTGTCAAAGGAATGCCGAGCCTGGGCAATGACAGACGCCATTCGCGGCTGACATTGCTTCTTCGCAAACATGGCTGGCTAGACTAGAATGTGCCTGTAAATGTGCTCTAACCGCTATACCGAAGACACGCTGGTCCAGCAGACGACGGCGGACTATCTGGAAAAGGCGCTGGGCTGGGATGCGGTGCTGGCCTACAACAACGAGGACTTCGGCCCGAACAGCCTGCTGGGGCGGCTTACCGACCGGGAAGTGGTCCTGACCCGGGTCCTGCGGGCCACGCTCGCGGAGCTGAATCCGGGGCTGCCGGATGCGGCCTACGACGACGCGGTGCGCCAGATCGTGGAAACCACGGCGACGCAGTCGCTGGTGGCCATCAACCGCGAAAAGTACGCTCAGGTCCGCGACGGCGTCCAGGTGACCTATCGCGATGCCGAGGGCAACCTGAAAAAGGAGCGGATGCGGCTGTTCGACTTCCGGCAGCCGGAGAAAAACCATTTCCTGTGCGTCCGGGAGCTGTGGGTGAGGGGCGACTTGTACCGCCGCCGGGCGGACATCGTGGGCTTCGTCAACGGCATCCCCCTGCTGTTCGTTGAGTGCAAGAACATCCACCGGAACCTCCGGGCGGCGTTCGAGCAGAATTTTTCGGACTACAAGGACACGGTGCCGCACCTGTTCCACCACAACGCCATCGTGATGTTCGGCAACGGCGACCAGGCGAAGATCGGCTCGGTCACCAGCCGCTGGGGGCACTTCCACGAATGGAAGCGCCTGGCGGAGAACCAGCCGGGCGCGGTGGACATGGAAACCCTGCTGAAGGGCGTGTGCGACAAGCGGAATTTCATGGATCTGGTGGAGAACTTCATCGTGTTCGACGATTCGGCCGGCGAGCCCCGGAAGATATTGGCCCGCAACCACCAGTTCCTAGGCGTCAACCGGGCCGTCGAGGCGGTGCGCGACCGCAAGAACCGGGACGGCAAGCTGGGGGTGTTCTGGCACACGCAGGGCGCGGGCAAGAGCTACTCCATGGTGATGTTCACCCGCAAGGTGCATCGCACGCTGGGCGGCAATTTCACGTTCCTGGTGCTGACGGACCGCGAAGACCTCGACACCCAGATTTACAAGACATTCGCCGGCTGCGGCGTGGTGGACAACGACCGCGATCCGTGCCGGGCGGCGAGTGGTGACGATTTGGCCCGGTTGCTGAGTCTGCACAAGTCGTACGTTTTCTCCCTGATCCACAAGTTCAACCAGGAGGTGAAGCCGGATGCGGCCTATACGCGGCGGGACGACATCATTGTTATCTCCGACGAGGCGCACCGGACCCAGTACGGCACCTTGGCGCTGAATATGCGCAATGCCCTGCCCAATGCCAGCTATATCGGGTTCACCGGAACTCCGCTGTTCAAGGATGACGAAATCACGCGGCGGTGGTTCGGGGATTACGTTTCCACCTATGACTTCCAGCGGGCGGTGGAGGACAAGGCCACTGTGCCGCTGTACTACGATTCGCGAGGCGACAAGCTCGGCGTATCCATTGGCGACTTGAATGAACGTCTGGCTGACAAGCTGGAGGAACTGGAAACCGAGGACTTGGACACCATCCAGCGGCTGGAGCAGGAGTTGAGGCGCGACTATCATGTCATCACCGCCGGGAAGCGGCTGGATCAGGTGGCGCGGGATTTCGTGGCGCACTATTCCAAGGCCTGGGAAAGCGGCAAGGCCATGCTGGTGTGCATTGACAAGGTCACCTGTGTGCGGATGCACAAGCTGATCGAGTTTTACTGGGAGCAACTGATCCGCGAGTTGGAACGAGGCTTGGCGGAAAGCCGGGACGAACAGGAGGAAGCCCAGACCCGCCGTCGAATTGAATGGATGCGCCAAACCCGCATGGCTGTGGTGATCAGCGAAGAGCAAGGCGAGGTGGACAAGTTTCGCAAGTGGGATTTGGATATCACTCCTTACCGCCGCCTGATCAAAGAGGGCATCGAACTGCCCGAGGCCATGCGCGGGCTGCCGGAATTCCAAAACAAGCAGCGGTTGGCGCTGGACGATGCGTTCAAGGCGGAGGCGCATCCGTTCCGGGTCGCCATTGTTTGCGCCATGTGGCTGACCGGATTCGATGTGCCCAGCCTGTCCACCCTCTATTTGGACAAGCCCCTGAAGGCGCACACCCTGATGCAGGCCATCGCTCGAGCGAATCGCGTCAATGAGGGCAAGAATAATGGGATGATCGTGGACTATTGCGGCATCCTGAAGAACCTGCGCAAGGCTCTGGCTACGTTTGCCGGAGCCGCGGACGGCGGCCGCGGTGATGGGGGCGCACTGCCGGAGCCGGCGCGCCCCGAGACGGAGCTGCTGGCCGATTTGGAAGAGGCGCTAGGGCTGGTCCGTACGTTTTTGTCCGAACACGACGCACCGCTGGACAACATCGTTTTTCGGAAGGGTTTTGCGCGAAACGCAGCCATCGTGGCAGCGAAGGATGCGGCCAACGAAAACGACACCGCCCGGAAGCGTTTTGAAATCATGTGCCGGGCGGTGTTCGTCAAGTTTCTGGCGTGCACCAATGTTCCGGATGTCAACCGGTACCGGGGCGAATACAGAGCCATCCGGCTGCTGTACCAGAGCTTGAAGGAGGATGAAGAAAAGGCAGATGTGATAGATGTGATCCGCCAACTGCACCAAGTGGTGGATAAGGCCATTGTGACACAAGACCCCGTTTCAGCAGAGGGAAAAGAACCTTACGACATCAGCCAAATTGATTTCGACAAGCTGCGGCGGGAATTCGAACGCAGCAAGGCCAAAAATACGACCGTGCAAAATTTAAAGGCTGCACTGGAAAAACGACTGAAAAGGCTGTTGGAACGGAATCCCCTACGGACGAACTTCCAGACGCATTATGAAAAGATCGTGGCCGACTACAACCGGGAGAAAGACCGGGTCACCATCGAAAAAACCTTTGAAGAACTGATGAGAGCGGCGAAAACCTTTGACGAGGAAGAACACCGGGCCATGCGGGAGGGGCTGGACGAAGAAACACTGGCCCTCTTCGACCTTTTGCGGAAACCCGATCTGACCGCCGCCGAAATCAAACGGATCAAAAAAGTGGCCGTTGAACTGTTGCAGAAGCTCAAGGCGGAAAAACTGCGCATTGACCACTGGCGGGACAAGGAGACGACCCGCGACGCCGTACGGCTGACCATCCGGGATTTCCTATGGAGTGACACCAGCGGGCTGCCCGTCGAACGATACACGGAAACGGAAGTGCAAACCCGGGCTGACGAGATTTATGTCCACGTTTATCGCGCGTATCCGACCCTGCCCTCGCCGATCTACAATCAACAGATGGTCTGTTGACTCATGAGGGGGCAGCGGATAAGGGGCACCCATTAGACTACTCAAGTGCGACTACAGGAGGACCAACAGCCCCGGCCTCAACGAGGCCGGCTACAGTAAGACGGTTGCAGGTTAAAGGTTGCAGGTTCCAGGGGAGCAGCCAACAACCCCGGCCTCAACGAGGCCGGCTACAATAAAGACAAGAAAGCCAACAGCCCGCCGCCGGCCTTAAAGGCCTGGCTGTTAACTGTAGCCGCGGGCGGTGACCGCGGGGATTTTCTTCCGGACACCCGCGCCGCCGCGAGGCGGCGGAGGGTTCAGAGGTCAGGGTTCAGAGGTCAGGTGAAGACCATCGAACCAACAGCCCCGGCCTCAGCGAGGCCGGCTACAGTAAGACGGTTGCAAGTTAAAGGTTGCAGGTTCCAGGGGAGCAGCCAACAACCCCGGCCTCAACGAGGCCGGCTACAATAAAGACAAGAAAGCCAACAGCCCGCCGCCGGTACAACGGCGGCCTACTGGAAGGTCAGCAGCCCGCGCCGTCGTGAGGCGGCGTGATTGTAAAAAGGCCCTGCCGGGCCTTGTCCGCTGTGCGCAGCACGTGCATGCGGAGGATTTCTTGCGGATTTTGGCGGGGCTGTCGCGCCAAAATAACCGGTGGATTTTCCGATGATGGCGCGTTGCGGACGACCCGAGCTGGACTCGTGTCCGCGAGCGGTCGGTCGCGGCGCGCCAGCGCGGAAAAGATGCCGGTTGGTTTTGGCGCCGCCAAAATCCGCAAGAAATCCTCCTGATCAAACGCCGACACCAGCAGACCAACACCAGCCAAACGCGCGAACCACGAGCCGAGACGATAGCGGCGGGTGTCCTGAAGGTATTTTTCCACGGTGTGGAAAAACCCGCCGATGCGGGATAAAATGTTTTCCACAGTGTGGAAAAATGGGCATACTGCCCCCCGCGTATTGAAAAATGCGCGGCCAATTTTTCCACAGTATGGAAAAAGTTTGGGCGATTTTTCCACACAATGGAAAAACTTTCCGGATTTTTTCCACGCAATGGAAAAACTTTGGCCGATTTTTTCCACAGTGTGGAAAATCCCGCCCGTGCGGGATGAAAAGTTTTCCACAGTGTGGAAAACCGCAGGCAAGATTGAAAGAGGAGTGATTCAATGATCAACCGCAAACCGTTAGAGGCGTCGTTGGCCGCCGTCAAAAAGGCTTTTCCGAAAGCAAAACCGAAATTGGGCATGATTCTGGGCTCGGGCTTGAGCGAGATAGCCGAGGCGTTCGAGCAACTGGGGGTGCTGCCGTATGCGAAGATTCCGGGGGTGGGCGCGGCGGGGGTGGCCGGCCACGCCGGGCGGCTGGTTTGGGGGAAGTCGGCGGGAATCGAGACGTTCATTTTCCAAGGCCGGCGGCATTATTACGAGGGCGTGGGCTGGGAGGCGGTGGCTACGCCGCTGTTCCTGCTGAAGAGCCTCGGGGCCAAGGCAGTTTTCCTGACGAATGCGGCGGGTGGCACGAATCCCAAGTGGAAGCCGGGCGATTTGATGATCATTGAGGACCACATCAACATGATGGGGGTGACGCCGCTGTTGGGCACGCACGACCCGTTCTGGGGGCCGCGGTTTCCGGATCAGTCGTTCATCTATGACCAGCAGTTGCGCGCGGCGTTGGCGCGCGCGGGCAAGCAGAGCAAGGTGGCGCTGCGGCGCGGCGTGTATTTTGCCGGCACGGGCCCGACCTATGAGACGCCCGCGGAAGTCCGGGCGTGGCGCAAGCTCGGCGCGGATGCCGTGGGGATGAGCACCGTGCCGGAGGCCATGCTGGCCAACGCGGCGGGGCTGCGCGTGGCGGGGCTCTCGTGCATCACCAACATGGCGGCGGGCATCCTGAACCAGGCGCTGACCCACCAGGAAGTGTTTGAGACTTCCCAAAAGGCCATGGCGAACATGAAGAAGCTGATCCTCCAATTCTGGAAGGAGCTGGGCCGCGCCGGCCTGTAGGCCGGCCCCGCGCAGCAACGCTTTTTGCGGAACGCTTGAAAGCCCGGGGGGGCGGGCGTATAGTTTCTCTTATATGAAAACGATGCGTTTGGTCTGTTTGGGGCTGGGGATGGCATTGCCTTGGGTGGCGGTGGCGGATGAGCCGCCGGCCGCACCGCTGGCGCCCAAAATTGTCTGCGACGAGCCGAGTTATGATTTTGGCGAGCGCGACAATAACGGGTTTGTGGAACACAATTACGTGGTGCGCAACGCCGGCACGCTGTCGCTGGAAATCCGCGAGGTGCGCGCGTCGTGCGGCTGCACGGCGGTGAAGCCCTCGGTGGATGTGGTGCCGCCGGGCGGCGAGGCGCAGGTGCAGGCGCGCTTCGATTTGCGCGGCCGCACGGGCTACCAGCAAAAGGCGATTTTTGTCACCAGCAACGACCCGGAAACGCCGACGTTGACGCTGACCCTGAAGGGCACCGCGACCCAGCCGCTGCGCGCGGAGCCGTCCACCATTTTCTTTGGACAACTGGGGCCGGACGGGTTGCGCAGCCGCGATGTCGAAATTATCTCCACGCGCGGCCCCATCCAGATTGAGAACGTCCGCAGCGACCAAGCGGCTATTCAAGTGACGCCGCTGCCAGCGGCGGATGATGCAGACGGCACGCGGCACCGTTTCAACGTGACGCTGGCGAACGACCTGCCGCCGGGACAGCTCAATGGCGTGGTGATCATCAAAACCGACTTGCCCGACACTCCTGAACTAACGGTGCCGGTGCTGGCCTTTATTGTCGGATCCGCGCCGGCCCAGTGATGGCTGAAAGCACGGCAGGGCGGCGCGCGGCGTTCCTCCGGATGCTTCCGGCCAGCGCGACTTTGCTGGCGCTGGCCGTGGCGCTGGGGGTTGCGGCAAATCTGGTGCGCCCGGCAGCAACGCGCCTGCCGTGGGCCAGTGATTGGAGCCGGCACATCGAAACCCAAGCCTACCGCGCCGGCGTGCCGGTGCTTTTTCTGCCGGGTGTGCGTGAGCGCGCGGGCAACCCGGATTGGTTGATTTGCGATGCGCGAACTCCCGAACAATATGCGGCGGGGCATTTGCCCGGCGCGTGGAACCTGCCGCTGGAAGAAGTGGATGCGCGGCTGGGCGCGCTGGCTGCGCGCTTGACGCTGCAGTCGGAGCTGCTGGTATATTGCGGCGGGGCGGATTGCACTGATGCCTTGGAGCTGGCACTCAAGCTGCGGCAACTGGGCTTTGAACGCGTGACGCTGTATCCCGGCGGATACGCGGAGTGGGTGGAATATGGCGGTGAAGTGCGCACGGGAGACGAGCCGTGAGCCGCGCGCGAATCATTTTGGTATGGGTGGCGCGCCTCGCGGTGGCGGGGATGTTCATTGGGGCGTGTCTCGCCAAGATTGCGGCGCCGGAATCCTTCGCGCTGGCGGTGCATCGGTATCGGTTGTTGCCGGATTTGCTGGTGAATGCGGTGGCGCTGCTGCTGCCTTGGCTGGAGCTGTTGTGCGGCGTAGCGGTGCTGGCCGGGCCGCCGCGCTGGCGCGCCGCGGGGGCGCTCTGGATTGCGCTGATGTTGGTGGTCTTCACCGGCGCCATCAGCCTGAACATCCTGCGCGGGATTGAAGCCTCGTGCGGTTGTTTCTCAACGCGCGCCGATGCGGCGGCTTCCGACGGCTGGAATCTGGCGCGCAATGCGACGCTGCTCGGGCTGACGCTGGTGATTTTGTGGGACGCGCTGCGGCGCGACCAGTCCGCTGCCGCGGGCGAGCCGGCACCATGAGCCAAAACCTGCAATCCATTTTTGAGGTCTATGTGGCCGGCGTGGGGCCGTCGAGCAGCCATAGCATGGGCCCGGAGCGCGCCGCGCGGCTTTTTGCGGCGGGCTTGGCGGAAACTCCGGCGCGCATTCGCGTGACGTTGCAGGGCAGCCTGGCCGCAACGGGGCGCGGGCACTGGACCGATCGCACGCTGGTGCGCACGCTGAATCCCGTGCCGGTGGACGTGGTGTTTGACTCGCAAACCACCAACCTCCCCCACCCCAACACCATGATTTTTGCGGCGTTCAGTGCCCAAGGCGACTTGTTGCGGGAATGGACCGTGTGTAGCGTAGGCGGCGGCAGCCTGCGGGAGGCGGATGGACGGCCGGTGGCGCGCGCGGAGCCGGCGGAGTATCCCGTCGGCAACATCGCGGATGCCATGGACTACTGCCACGCGAACCATCTGGAGTTCTGGCAATTGGTCGAACAGAGCGAGCGCGACGTTTGGCCCCGGCTGGAGAACATTTGGCGCGCGATGACCGATACCGTGAAACGCGGGCTGGCCAGCAAGCAAATCATTTTGCCCGGCACGTTGGAGCTGGCCCGGCGGGCCGGAACCACGCATAGCCGCGCGCTGGGGTTAAAAGGCACGCCGCGCGAATTGGGCCTGGTGGCCGCCTATGCGTTGGCGGTGGCGGAAGAAAACGCCGCGGGCATGCAGGTGGTCACGGCGCCCTCGTGCGGCGCGGCGGGGGTGTTGCCGGCGGTGCTGTACTATTTCAAGGCGCGGCGTCGCGTGCCACAGCGGCGAATTCTGGAAGCGCTGGCCACGGCCGGCTTGTTCGGGGCCTCCATCCGCGCCAACGCAACCGTCTCTGGCGCGGAGGCCGGCTGCCAGGCGGAAATCGGATCGGCCTGCTCCATGGCCGCCGCCGCCGCGGCCCAACTGCTGGGTGCAACGCTCCGCCAAATTGAGTATGCCGCGGAAATGGCGATGGAGCACAACCTGGGGCTGACCTGCGACCCGATTGAAGGCTATGTGCAGATTCCGTGCATCGAGCGCAACATGAACGCGGCGCTGCGCGCCATTGAGTGCGCCACGTTCACGCAGTTGACCGACGGCCGGCATTTGGTCAGTTTTGATGATGTGATTGAAGTGATGAACCGCACTGGCCGCGACTTGCAGGCGGCCTATCGCGAAACCTCCACGGGGGGGCTCGCCCAGCTTTGGCGGCGGGATATTGAAACCCGCCTGCGCAAACCGGCCCGCTCATGAGTCCGCGGGTCAATGAGTTCTCGTGGTCGTTTTCGCGGCAGGCGACGTTCCAGTCTTGCCTGAAGCGCTACTATTTTTCCTATTATGCGGCATGGGGCGGGTGGAGTGCGACGGCGCCGGCCCGCGCGCGGGAGATTTACCTGCTCAAGCGGCTGGCCACCCGCCAGCAGTGGGCTGGGCAGCACGCGCATGACGCCTTGGCCGCGCTTCTGCAACGGCCGGCGGCGGACGCTGCCGAAGCCGAGAGCATCGCGCAACAGCAAATCGAACAAATGCGCCAGGAGTTTCGCCAGTCGCGCGCGAAGGCCTATCACCGCGACCCGGCGCGCATTCCCGGGCTTTTTGAGCACGAATACAACCTGGAGATTCCCGCCGAGGAATGGCAGGCGGTGGTGGAACGCGTAGCTCAAGCCGTGCGGCAATTTGCGACATCCGAACTCTGGCAGGAGCTGCAACAACTGCCGCGCGAAGCCATGGTCGCGGTGGAGCAGCGCGCGCACTTTTTGCTGGATGGCCTCAAGGTACTGGCAGTGCCTGATCTCGTGGTGCGGCACGAGGGCCGGGTGACTATTTATGACTGGAAAACCGGCAGCGCAGATTTGGCCGAACACCGGCTGCAACTGGGGATTTATGTTCTGTTGGCGCTGGATCGGTGGACCAGCGCGCCGAGCGACATCCAAGCCGTTGCCTACCACCCCATTTTGAACCAGCGCGAGGTGTTCAGCTACACGGCGGATGATGTGGAAAACCTGCGCGATTTCATCCGTGACTCCGCTGATGAAATGCTCTTTCCCGTGGAAGACCCCATGACCAACCGGTTGAGCGCCGATGCGGAGTTTGATTGCACCACCGATGACAACGTCTGCAAGACGTGTCCTTTTTTGCGGGTCTGCCCGAAGTGGGCCACGTAAAGGCGTCAGGCGGCGGCAGCTTCAGGGCGTCTGGGGCTTTGCTCGCTTCTTGAATTCCGCGCACCACGAAAATCTCGCTGTCACTCGTCGCATTGCAACCGGTTGGATTGTTGGGCTGGAACGGTCGCCGAGTGGTTCAGGGCGCCGGGGGCTTGGCCAGTTTGCGTTCCAACAGCCGGATATTCACCGTGCTGATGTCCGTGGCCTTGCCATCGGCCACATTCTGGCGGAACACCGCCAGCGCTTCGGTATCGCGTCCCATGCGGCGCAATTGCACGCCCAATTGTTCGCGGTAGAAAATGTGCTTGTGCTGATAGGCGGCGGCGCGACGGAACTCGGCGAGCGCTCCTTCCGGATCGTCGAGCAGATTATGAACCAAACCCAGCGTGTACACCACGGCCATGTCGCCGGGATTCAATTCCGCCGCGCGCCGCAAGTGCACCGCCGCTTCCGTGGCGAGCTCCTCACGGCCGGCCTTCTCCGCGGCTTCGTCCGGGTCGCGATACCAGAAGGCCTGAATCTGGCGCAGCATGCCGAGGCCGGCATGTGGTTGCCAGTTGCGCGCATCCCAGCGGCTGGCGCGCGCGTAATCGGCGGCCGCGGCGTCCCAGTTGAGGCTGCTGCGGGCGATATCACCGCGCAAATTCCAATAATAAGACAGGCCGGCCGCAGTGGCGCGCCACGCGGCACACAAGCAGACCAAGACCGCCCCGCCGGCCACGGCCATGCGCCAGCCGCGGGCCTGCGGGCGGGCTTTTTTCCGCCAGCCTTCTTCCAGAAACCACGCGCCCCAGGCCACGCCAATCAGCCAGGCCAGCACGTGCGGGTTGGGGAAAATGTGGAAGTTGAAATCGAACAATGCGTGCACCATGTTGCCGGCGACGGCGCCGGCGGCGGCCGCCAGTAAAACACGTGTGCCGGCTGACTGCGCGCGGAGAAAGGCCACCAGCAAGCCGATGCCGCCCCACAACAAGCCCGCCACCAGCAGGCCGCTGCCGATGGCGCCATATTCCACTTGCAATTGCAGATATTCGTTGTGGAGGTAATCCCACAGCAGGTGGTATTTGACGTGCTTTTGGTAGGGCGGATAGGCCCAGACAAACGAGCCGCCGCTGAACCCGGTGATGGACCGTTCGCGAATCATCACAAGGGAATCGCGCCACATATCCAGTCGCCCCCCTCCGGCCTCGAGGCCGCGCTCCAGCACTGGTTGCACACGCTCCTGGACAAGCGGCAGAGTGCGCCAAGCCACCCAGCCCCCGCCCGCGGCCAAGAGCGGAAGGGCCACCAGCGCCAGCGCGAACAGCGCGCGGCTCTTGCGCCACGCCAGCAACAGCAGGCTGGTGATGCAACCGACCAGTAGGCCGGCCCAAGCGCTGCGGCTCTGCGTCCAGTACAGCACCGGGGTGGCCACGCCCAGAAAATAAAGCCCCATCAGGCGCAACGGGAAACCAGCATCGGCGCAGAACAGCAACAAAATCGCCAGCGGGAACAGGGTGGCCAGCACGTTGGCCAAATGATTCGGGCAGAGATATGTGCCGCTGGCGCGCAATCCATACTGCTCCGGGCGCGGCGCCCAGAGTACCTGCCGCGAGCCGCCGACACGCTGGACAATGGCATAGAGGCAGATCAGCGCCACCGACAGCAGCAGGATGAACACCAGCACCCGCCAGCGGCGCGGCTGATTGGCCAGTTGGGTCCAACTCCACAAGGCGCCGAGCAGGCAAAGCCATTTCAAAGCTTCCCAGCGCGCGGCATAAGGCACCATGGCGCTAGGCGCCAGCGCGACCACATAGGTGGTCAAGGCGGCAAAAATCCACCACCCGGCCGGCCAGCGCCAGGCGGGAGTATCGGCAAACCACAGCGGGCGGGATGCTGCCAGCGCAATGCCGCAGAAGGCCAGCACGAGACCGGGGGCAAAAGCCCACGTGCGAGTAGAGCCCAAGAGCCACATGCCGCCCGTGGCGGGCCACATCAACAGGAGGAGCGTCAGCGCGTCATACCAGCGGCGCGCGGAGGAGTGGATCACTTTCCCATCGGCGAACTGCGTCATGGGAGGCTTGCCGGTCGGCATCAAATCCAGCTACGCAGCACTTCCACCACGTCGTCGGGTTCCAGCAGGATATCATCTTCCGGCTGGCGCTCCAGGCGGCGGGCGTTGCGAATGACCTTGAAAATGCGGCCATTGCGCTTGACCTGCACCTTGCCGCTGGCAAATTCCGTATAGCCGCCGGCGGCTGCGATGGCCTGCGAAACGCGCGTGGCGGAGACGATTTGGAAACGCCCGGGGCCGCGGACTTCGCCCAAAATGAAGTAGAAGCGGGTGGGCACCACCACATTCACCGTGACGTTGCGGTAGATGTCCTGATCGAGATAAATCTGGCGGATGGACCGCTCGAGTTCGGAAGCCGGCAGGCCGGCGGCGCGAATATCGTTGATGAACGGCAGCGTGATCATGCCATATTCATCAATGACATCCTCAATGACCTCCGGCGTGGGGATACCGCGCAAATAGACCTGCACACCATCACCCACCTTGAGGACGTAGCCGGCTTCGGTTCTTGGTTCTTCCGTGACCGGGGCCGGTGGCGGGGCAACCGGTGTTTCGGGGGCGGGGCTGGGACGGGTTTCCGGCGCGGGGGGTGCGGGTTGCACGGGCGAAGCGGCCGGTTCGGCAGGAGGCAAAACTACTTGCACGGGCGGCGCCGGTTGAGCGGGCGCGGGCTTGGCCGGCGCTGGGGCGGGTGCCGCCGGTTTGCGCGGAGCTTCGGGGGCAACCGGCTTGGGCGGCGCTGGAGCGGGGGCCGGTTTAGCCGGGGGTGCCGCAATTTCCGCCGGCTTTTCCGCAACCGGCGCGGGCGCAGTCGTTGCGGGCTGCTGCTTAGCCAGCATTTGGTTGCGCGAAGCCAACAAGGCCTCGTAACGGTTATAGATTTTTTGCGAAGGCGCGGGAGCCGCACAGCCGGCGACCAGCGCGCCGAGGCAGCCCATCGCCAAAACCGTGCGGAACATCCGCATCATGGAACGATCCGCTTTCACATCAGGATTCCGTGAGGTTGTCATCATTTTCATGCCTGACAACACCATAGTATTTTCTGGTTGTGTAGTGGTAGTAATAATAATAGTCGTCGCGCATGATGTTGATGTTGTTCAACACCGCGCCCAGGACCTGGCCGCCGGCGTTTTCGATCATGCGCTTGGCGCGCAGCGAAATGATCTTGGGATATTTGCGGTACTGCACCACGAGCAGTACGCCGTCCACTTCGCTGGCGAGAATGGCCGCGTCGGTCACACCAAGAATCGGGGGCGAATCCAGCAAAATGTAGTCGTACTGCTCCTTGAGGTGGTCCAGCAGGTTCCGCAAGCGCGTGTTGTTCATGATGCTGATGGTGCCGCGGCGGAGCCGGCCGCTGGTCAGCATCCACAAGTTGGGCACGCCGGTTTCCTGGATTACATCCTCGGGCTTGAGCTCGCCGGTAAGCACGTTGACCAGTCCCGCGCGGTTGGCCAAGCCCACCATCTTGTGCTGTACGGGGCGGCGCAAGTCGGAGTCAATAACCAGCACTTTGCTGCCTTGCTCGGCGCAAACGTAGGCCAGGTTGAACAACGTGGTGGATTTGCCTTCGCCGACGCCGCCGCTGATGACGGCAAAGATTTTCTTGTTATCCTCGCGGCCCAGCAACGCCATGCTGGTCCGCAGGGAGCGATAGGCCTCGCCTTGGCCGCTTGACTGGCCAGCCTCAGTTAGCGGGCGGGATTGCTGCGGAATCACCGCCAGCACTGGCAGGCCGAGATACTTCTCGACTTCGTCCACGGTCTTGATGGACACATCAAGATATTCAACAAAGAAAGCAAGGCCGGTGCCGGCCATCAGGCCCAGCACCACACTCAGGAAGATGTTCAGTACGACCAGTGGGCTGGAGGGGCGGTCGGGGGGATCGGCTTCTTCCACGATATCCACCGTGGTGCGTGGCACTTCCACTTCAATACCGGTTTGAGTGATACGGGCACGCAGGGCCGTCAGAATATCACGATTCACCGCCACGTTCCGCTCCGCGCGGTCAAAGGGCAGATAATTTTCGCTTTCGGATTCGATATCGGTCGCCTTGATACTGGCCAGCTCGCTGTCCAGCGCTTCGTACTTCTGGCGGGCGACTTCGTAATCCGCTTTGACGCCGGCCTTGAGCCCGGCGAGGGCGGAATCCAACTGACGGCGCAACTCGTCTTGCGCGCCGCGCAAGCGCAGAACATCCGGGTGATTCTCGCCGACCACGCCGTTCTTTAGCATGAGTTGCAGGCTGACCTGACTGTCAATGTATTGCTGGCGGATGCTGAGCAGCGTGGGGTCTTGGACAATGTAGGCGGCGGCATCCATCAGTTTGTCGCCTTCCAAATCCTCCAACTGATCCATGCGCGCCTTGCGCACAAGCATGTCCACCCGGGCGGCGCTGCGCTCGTTTTCCAGCGCATTCAGGCGGGTGCTTTCCACCCGGATGCTCATGAGGCCGCGGCCGATGAGGGCAATGCCGCGCTCCTGGCGGATTCGTTCGAGCTCGGCTTCCGCCTCCTCCACGCGCTCCTGCTGCTTGCGCACCTCATTGCTCATAGCGTCAATGGCGTGCTGGATTTCGCGGCGTTTGTCGGCGAGGCGCCGCTCGCGATAGACATTGGCAATTTCATTGGCGATGGCCGCGGCCTGTTTGGGATCCTCGCTGGTGGCGCTGATGTTCATCAGCATGGTGTCGCGGTCCTGTTCGACGCGGATGCTACGCTGCAGGATTTGCAGGGCCAGTTCCGGCGTGATGGCCGACTTGTCCTCGTTGAGTTGCGCGCCCCACACCTTCTGCAGGTTCAGGTTGCGGATCACGGTGGTGAGCACCGGCTTGGACTTCAGGATTTTTTCCTGCGTCATCAGGAAGAACGGGTTGTAGCCCATGCGGTTGATATCCCGCTGGTAAAACGGGTCCACATCCATGGCATCTTCGCGCACCTGAATCTGGGTGAGCGCGGTATATTTCTTCGGCATCATCAGCGTGTAGGCCGTACCGGACACGATGGTCAGCAGCGCCACCGCCAGAATGACCTCCTTGCGATCGCGGATGACCCGCCAATAATCGAGGAAGTGTAACGCAGTTGTTTGGGATTCTTCGGCCATGTCTTGTTATCCTGAACATTCGGGCGGGATGACCCGCCCGCGCCGGTGTGACCGGCATACGTGAACATAGAGGAGGCGACCGTTGCCGGTCGCCTGCCTCGCCCGCGAAGGACTAGAACAGTTGGATCTTCCAGCCAATGTCCGCGCGGTTCCGGTCGTAGTTTTCGCGGCCCGGCACATCGCTGTCGAGCTTCACATACTGGTAACCGATTTCCACCCAGTTGATGCGATTGACCCGGTATGCCAAGCGCGTGCTGACGAGGTAGGAGTTCTCGTCGTAGTCGCCGAACCGCGGGTTGAGGGAGTAATCGTTTTCGTATTGGTTCAGCGAGTAGGCGCCGCTGATGTAGAAGCTCAACTTCGCGGTGAAGTCGTGGGCCAAGCTGAGGGAGACATAGGTGCGGTCCTGGCTGAGGTAGTTGGCAATGTCCGACTCATAGATGGAGTAGGACGTGGCCGCGGTGATGCGGGTGGCCGGGCTCGGCAGGAAGGTCAGGGACAGGTCAACATACGGCGCGGTGTTATCGTCGTACTGGTCGCTGTCGTACATGCGCTGTTCCACACCGGAACGGAGGCTGGCAGTCAGCTTGGAGCTGACGGTCTGTTCGATGCCCAAGCCGCCGAACACAGAGTCACTGTCGCGGTTATGGGCCGCATCCGCCTCGTTATACACCACGGTCTGGTAGCGGAAGTCGCCCATGAGGGTCGTGCGGCTGGCCAATTGCTGGCGCAGGGTGGCACCGCCCACCAGGCTGTAGTAATCGCCGTTTTTCTTGGCATCGGAATCGGAATCATAAATCAGCGTGATGTAGCGACCGGAGATATCCAAGCGGGTTTCCGGGCGCAGGCTGATGGCCAGCGTGGCGATGGCGGAGTTGTAGTAGTTGTCATCCATGCCGCGGACGATGTAGTTGTCTTCCTGCAATTCCGGCAACTGGCTGGCGCGGAGCGTGTCGCTCAAGGCCAACTGCAAGTTGGGCGTGAAATTGTGCGTGAAGTTCAGGTCCAGATCGTTCAGGAAGTCGGTGCTGTCCTCGTCACGATCGGAATACCAGATGAACGACGGGCGGTAGCGCAGGCCCAAGTAGGTCCGGGGCTGATTCATGTTCACCAGCAGCTCGAGCTCTTCCAGCACGCGGAAGCTGTCCGTCTTCCGGTGGTGGACCGTGGTGCCGTCAATCAAGGTTGCCGTGCCAGCCTGATAGACGTTGTCGTCGAAGCCCAAGCGCAGGCGGTTGTTGAGGTGCACGGGCGATTCCGCGCTGGCCGCCAGCGCCGCCACCAACAAGCTGCAGCCCATTATCATCGCAATTCGGATTTGTTTCATGGCCATATTTCCTTGTAAGGGTTGACAGTTTCTTGCGGGTTGCAATTAGTGAGGGGTGGGCCGGATGGGGCGGAACTCGCCATTGATCATTTGCAGTTCGGTGAACACGCGGGTCACGAGGTTCAGGTCCACCGTGTATTGAATGGTGCCGCCGGGCGTGAAGTTCTGGGCGAAAATCAAGGGGTCGGCGGACTGCACGGTGATATCCTGGCCCATCGGGTTGGGCAGGGTTTCCACGCTTTGGATCGTCTCGCTCAGGCGGTCGAGGGAAATTCCAAGGCTCTTCAGCGCGTCAATCCACGCCTGCGGATCGTTGGGGTTTTCGACCATATCGTGGGCCTTCATGGCCTGCACGAGCACGCGGGCGAGATCGCCCTTGCTGACCACGGCGGAGAGCTCCCAGCCCTTTTCCGGCACGATGCCGTTCTGCATCAAGATGTCAAAGAGTTGCTGGGAAGTGGGCGCGGCCGGCAGGAAGCGCAGCAGGCCAAGAGTCCGCACCAGCAGTTCAGCCAATTGGGGATGGGTCACGGGGCCGGAGGCTTGATCCTGCTCCGCTTTGCCCTTGCCCCGACCTTGGGCCATGCCGACCGTGGCGGTCATCATCAACCCGATCATTACATACAACAGTATTTTTTTCATCGTTCGCTCTCCTTGCCCAAGGGCGGCAGCATTTTCTAAACCGGACCCGTCAGGGCCGACTACTCACCGTAGGAGGATAATGCCCCATTGCCCCGGGCAACGTCAACAGCAAAACCGAAAAAAATTCCGCAGGGATAATTCCACAAAGAGATGGATCAGTCCGGCCATGGTCTGAACAGGGGCGCCTGACGGTGCCCAAGCCCTGGCCAAAGAGCCGAGGCGCCCCCCTAGGGGGGCGGCAAAATTTTGGCGCGAAAAAAGGGAGTCCAATCCCTATATGTCAAGTGAACACAAAACCAACCGACAAAAGGAAAGGAACTCCCAATGACTAGACCATACACCCTCCACCACGTCCCCGGCCAGCATTTGACGTTCAAGGATCGCGAGCAGATCGCCATGATCTACAATCAGAACCTTCGACAGCCGGCCTATAAACGTCTTTCTCTCCGCGAACTGGCCAGCCGGATCGGTCTGCCGTACAGCACGTTACACAGGGAGATCCTCCGCGGCCGCATCGCTCAACCGGTTCTGCATCAGGACAAGGAGTACTGGGAGTACTCGGAACATATCGCCCAAGACCACATTCGTGCCGGAGCTCAGAATAAGGGCCGGGGCATGCGCATCACGAACCTCATCGCGAGTCTTTTGGCCATCAAAATCAAAAACGAACGAAAATCTCCGGCCCATGCACGCAAGGAGCTGCTCGCCGAAGGGCTGCCTTTTGTCCCCGCCCTCAGCACCATCTATGCCCATATTAATCATGGCGATATCGGGATTCTTCACGGCGAAACGCCCTACCATCCCAAGCGGCGAACTAAACGATGCGTGACTGTCCGGCGAGCCTGGAAAAAACCGTACCACCTGTCCATTGAAGACCGGCCTGACCTTTCCCTCCGCGACGAATTCGGTCATTGGGAGATGGATACCATGGTCTCCGGCGTTCATGGCAAAGGCGGCCTACTGGTCCTGATCGAACGCAAGACCCGCTTCTATCTCATTGTCAAATTACGTCGCATCAGCCAGCTCGAAGTCTTGCGGGCCTTGCGTTACCTAATCCGCAGCGGACAGATGAAGAAGGTCCTTTCCATCACGACGGACAATGGTTGCGAGTTCCTCGACGCTCGCCAGATCGAGACCCTCTTTTCCAAGATCAATGCCTGTTTGAAAGTCTATTACACCCATGCCTATGCCGCTTGGGAAAAGGGCTCCGTTGAAAACGCCAATCGGCATGTTCGCCGCTGGTACCCGAAGGGGACTGACTTCCGTCGTGTCTCGGTCCAGGCCATACGAGCGCTTCAGAACTTTATCAACTCTATCCCCCGTCAAATCTTACAAGGAGCAACCGCTCATGAAGCTTTTCTTGCCGTTGCCTAAATCGCTGATCCATTTTGCTTGTAATTCGCCAAAAAAATTCCGCAGAATACGCCCCCTATCAGGCCTTGGTTGCCGGTGGCAGACGGAGCAAATCGCCGAAGTGGAGGTCGTATTCCGCGGGAGCAAATCGTTCAAAGCCACCGCCATGATAGAAGGTGACTTCGCCGAAATAGACCCGGTTTTGGCAGCAAAAGAGGTCAATGCGCACGTAAGGAAAGCCAACCGCCAGGGTTTCGGCCACTTGGATCATTTCGGGCAATTGGATCGGGCGGGACACAGCGCGGCCGTTGGGCCAAGAGGGAGTATCGCCCTCCCACTCGGTCCAAATAAACGGCTGGAGGGCCCAATCCCGGTCGTAAAAGTTCCGCCGGTGGGCGGTTTCCCGGTCCAAATCCACCTGGATGGTGGCCACTTTGCCGGCAAAACAGTGAAACTTGAAATCGGGGGGGATGCCGCCGGATTCATCCCGCAACAACTCTTCGGCGACGATCCGGGGCCGGATATTTTTGTAGGGCCACTCGCGGGAGGCCAGATAGTGGCTGGTGCGCAGCCATTGACGGAACACCCGGATGATTTGGCGCTCATCTTCGCGGATTTTATCGCGCACGATCCAGTTTTGGCCGCTGCCATGATTCACTTTGAGGACAAACGCGCTGGGCAACTCCGCCAGCCGGATATCTTCCGCCCGGTCATAAACGCGCAACAGGGGAATGAGGTAGCGCTCCCCCACCCGCTCGCGCACGAAGTCGCGCACCGCATATTTATCCGCCACGACGGTTTGGAGTGGCGGACGGTAATGCAGCTTCAACCAGTTCATTTTTTCGTTGAGTGTGCGCGGGTTCGCCCAATCGAGGTCATAGCCGAAGGTCCGGCGAAACGTAGCGGCGATGACGCTCCGGTCCGACCGCCATCCCCCTTGCAGCCAGGCACGAGCCTGCACCAAGGGGAAAAGCGCCCGGCTTCCCCAGTCGGTTTCGTGATATAGCCGCTTGAGCCATGCCCTCATGACGCCATACTGCCCCCACCCCACCCGGAGTTCAAGTCCCCGCTACGTCCCGGTAGCCATCACCGGCTAGGCGGCGTCGTGCAAGCCGTACCGACGCAGGAAGTGCTTGAGCGTGGTGCCCTGGATCAGCATGGTGAAGAGAATAATGCCGAGGGTCAGTTGGATGACCAGCGTCCGCTCCGCCGGCGGCACCAGCGCGGGCCCGATGGAAACAGCCAACGCAATCGGCAATGCGCCGCGCAGCCCGCCCCACCACATCACGAACAGCACCGGCCACGACAGCTTCTTTTCTGGTTTGGCAAAAGGATGGTAGCACGCGGCGGTCAGCCCCAGGATGAGCGCACGCGCCAAGAGTACGGCCAAAATGGCCACCCCCACCGCCCCCGCCACGTGGCGCAAGCGCCCCAAGTCTTGAATCAGGAAAGATTCCGTCAAGCCCAGCAGCAGGAAAATGAGGCTGTTGGCCATGAATGCCGCGAACGCCCAAAACTTGCGGATGGTGCCCAGCATGTTTTCGGCCAGGATGCCCCGGCCATAATAATTGACCACGAGCCCTGCGCCACACGCGGCCATCACGCCGGAAAATTTGCAGTAATGGTTGGCCAGGATGAACGCCGCATAAGCCACCACGGTCGTCAGGCCCACTTCCAGCAGGGGGTCGTGGTGCGAGAAGCGGATGACCTGCATCAGCAGCCAGCCGACGGCCGCGCCAACCAGTCCGCCGCCAAAAAATACCAGCAGGAATTTGCCCGGAATGCCGGCCAGCGTGTTGAGGGTCCACGCTTCCGCCGGATTGGCCAGCAGCAGGCTGCCCGCGACAATCGCGGCAATAATATCGAACAGCACGATGGCTGTGGCATCGTTGAAAAGGCTTTCGCCGTCCATCAACATCGCCAGGCGCTTGGGCGCGTTCAGTTCGTTGAAGAGCGCAATGACGGCGGCCGTGTCCGTGGTGGAAATCAGCGCACCGAACAACATCGCCGCATTGAGCCCCAGCGGCGTGAATTTGGCAACCAGCAGCCCGACCACGGCGGCGGTGACGAGAACCCCCGGAATCGCCAGGTAGGAAATAGGCACGATGTTGCGCCACAGCTCGCGCGCGTCGAGATTAATCGCGGCATCGAAGATCAGCGTCGGCAATAAAATATACAGAATAAAATTAGGTGTCAGGTGGACGCGTTGCAGGACGTTCAGCGGCTCAAACACGCCGCCCAGCTTGAATAGCAGCATGCCCACAAACACCAAGCCGACTGTGCAGGGAAACCGCAACTTGCGGAACAAGATATGCGCGAACAACGCAATCAGTACCAGCCCGACAAAACAGGCCACAACTTCAACCGGAAAATCTCTCATGGCTTGTGCATGGTGCCGGTCCCGCCCGCGGAATGTCAAACCGCAAAAAGGGCCGCGCCGTTCAGAAGGTCACGCCCAGCCCGACAATAAAGCCCGCCAGCGTGAATTTCAGTTCGTCCGCGGAGTGCTTGGCCCGGTAGCCGATGGCGCGATAGCCCGCCCGCGCCACGAGGTGCGGAGTCACTTGGTAGCGCACTTGCGGGAACAGTTCATACACCAGTTTGGAATCGCCACCACCGCCGATGGAAAACGCAGGCGTGAGGCTCAACCCTTGAACTTTGCTGGCCAGCAGCGGCAAGCTGGGCCACAGGATGATCATCGGGTCCCAACGATCCTGCCGATGATGAAAGGAGCCGGTGCCGTGGGCATCCAAGTCATTCGCGATGCGTGCATAACGGAAGCCCAGCGCCAGCGTGAACGTCTGGCCTTCCTTCCAACCCGGAAATACACGACCCGCGGCCAGCTCCCCAAAAATCAGGTCCGTATCCATTTGTCCGGCGAGGGGCGTGCCATTCACGGTCAGGGCGTCGGTGGATAACTGGTAGCCGTCGAGTTGGCCGCCCAATGCCCACCCGTTCCACACCACCTTGCCCGCCAGTGAGCCGCCGGCTTCGAGGTGTTCCCACAAATCGCCCGTGGAGCGGTCATATTTCACGTCCTGCCCGTGGAGCGTGCCGGAGCCGGACAAGCCGGCCACCCACAAGCTGGGCACAAACTCAAACGTTGGCGGCACCGGTTCGGCGACCGCGACCATGACGACCAGCGTCAAACCGGCGGTGAGTCCCCAAAAGATTTTTTTATTCATATTTTCCGGCCCGTTGCGCGCCGCTTCTGATTACAATTCAAGCACCTCGTTCATCGCCGGCAATTCCGCGGGCAAGTCGAAGCGGCGTTGAATCTGGACCGCCAACCCCTGGCGCGATTCAGTTTCGCCATGCACCAGCACCACGCGCGGGCGCGAAGGCGCGATGGCCTCCAGCCACGCGAGCAAATCGGTCTGCCCCGCATGCGCGCTGAAGCCGCCCATGGTGTGCACATTCGCTTTGACCGCAATCTTTTCGCCAAAGATTTTGACGTACTCCGCGCCGTCCACCAACTGCCGGCCCAGCGTGCCGGCGGCCTGATAACCCACAATCAGCACATGCGTTTCCGGTTTCCAGAGATTGGCTTTGAAGTGGTGCAGAATCCGGCCGGCATTGCACATCCCCGCGCCGGCCATGACCAGACAAGGCCCGGCCGCCTGATTGATCTGCCGAGAGTCGTCCGCCGTCACGCACAGTTTCATGGTGCGCAACTCATCGCGCAGCGTACCCTGCTCAATGAACTTCAAGGTGGCATCGTCGAACAGCTCATGATGCCGGGTATAGATGGCCGACGCCTGAATGGCCATCGGGCTATCCATATAAATGGGGAACGGCTGCGCCTTTTGGTTGCGGAACATCCAGCCCAGCAAACCGGCAATGAGCTGGGCACGCCCGACGGCGAAGGTGGGCACCAGCATTTTGCCGCCCGCCGCAATGGCTTCATTGACGATGCCCACAAACTCCTCGACGGTGTTGACAAACGGCCGGTGGTCGCGCGAGCCATAGGTGGACTCTAGGAACACCATGTCGGCCTCGTGGAACGGCTCAAAGGAGCGCAAAATCGGCGCGCTGCGCGGGCCGAGGTCGCCCGAGAACACGATGCGCTTTTGCCGCCCGCCTTCCTCGACAATCAACTGGATGGAGGCCGACCCCAGCATGTGACCGGCTTCCGTCCAGATGGCCTGAATGCCGGGCGCGACCTGCACCGGCTCCTGATACGGCACGGGGCGCATCATGCGGAGGGCGTTTTCCACATCCTCCAAGCTATAGAGCGGCGTGACCGGCGGCTTGCCCGCCCGTGCCAGCCGGCGGCTTTTGTGCATGGCATCCGCGGCGAGAATATGCGCGGAATCGCGCAGGATCAGGGCAGTCAGCTCCAAGGTGGCTTCCGTGGCATAGACCGGCACCTTGTGGCCTTTTTGTGCCACCAGCGGCAGGCGGCCCGTATGGTCCAAGTGCGCGTGAGTAATCAAGACCGCATTCAGCTTGATGCGCGCGGGCGGGCGCCAGCGGTTGAGCGCCTCCGCTTGGCGGGAGCCTTGAAACTGGCCGCAGTCCACCAGCACGCAGGCTTGGTCGGTTTGCACATAAAAAGCGGAACCCGTGACCTCCCCGCCCGCGGCGCCAGCAATATAAATTTTCATGGATTTCCTTTCGCTTGTGTCGGGCTGGCTGCCGACGATCCCCAGCCGCCGCCCAATGCCTTGTACAACTGCACGAGGGATTGCAGCAGCTCGTTGCGGGTTTGCACGGCGGTCAGCTCGGCGCTGAACTGGTAGCGTTGCGCGTCGAGCACGTCACTATAGCTGGCCACGCCGCCTTCGTAGCGCGCCCAGGCCAAATCCAGCCGGCGGGTTTCCGCCCGCAGGGTTTCTTCATCAGCCGCGAGTTGTTGCCGGAGATACTCTTGCCCCGTCAGCGCGTCCGCCACCTCGCGGAACGCCGTTTGCACGGCCTTTTCATAGTTGGCCAGCGCTTCCTGGCGTTGCGCCGCGGCAACGCGCACGCCGGCGCGAATCTTGCCGGCATTGAAAATCGGCGCCGCCAGATTGGGGCTGAACGTCCACGCCTTGGCCAAGCCGGTATCGAACAAATCGGCCAAATCATCGCTTTGCAATCCGAGCGCGCCGGTAAGCGACAGCGCCGGGAAGTAGGCCGCGCGCGCCACGCCAATGTTGGCATTGGCAGCAATAAGCTTTTGTTCCGCCGCGCACACGTCGGGGCGGCGCAGGAGCAAATCGGCGGGCAAGCCTGCCGGCACGTCTTCCGGCTGCCACTGCTGCACGATGTCCAATCCGCGCGGGATGTCGCCCGGATAACCACCCAGCAACCAGTTGAGCGCGTTTTCTGTCGCCGCAATCGCCCGTTGCAAGTTGGCCATGGCGGATTGCGCGGCGGCGACTTGCGTCTGCGCCTGCGCCACATCCAATTCCGAAACGATCCCGTTGCCGTCGTCGAATTTGATTTGCGTCAGCTCCAGCATGTCACGGCGCGAGGCCAGTGTTGCGCGGGCGATGGCCAACTGACTGTCCAGCGCGCGCAAATTGAAGTAGGCCGAGGCCACGCCCGCCACCAGCCCGATCTCCACGGTGCGGCGGGCTTCGGCCGTCGCCAGATATTGGGCGCGCGCGGCTTCGTTGAGCCGGCGGATGCGGCCCCAGACATCCACTTCGTAGGACAACACGCCAAAGACATCAAACTGATCGCCCTCCACGCCCGGCACCGGCGGCAGATTTCCTTTTCGCGCGCGGGTGTAGTTGGCGGTGCCGTTGACGGCCGGCCAGTAGTCGGCACGCTGGGCGCGCAACGCCGCGGCGGCTTGTTCGATGCGCGCGGCGGCGGCGCGCACGTCCGGGCTGTTCGTCAGCGCGGTGGTGATCAGAGCAACCAGCACCGGGTCGCGGTAAAAATCCGCGTAGGCCAGATCGGCGAGCGACTCGCTGGTGGCCGGGCCGCCGCGCCATGCTTCCGGCAACGCCAAGTCTGGGCGCTGGTAGTCCGGACCGGTGGCGCAACCAGCCAGCAGCAGGGGCAGCAAAATCAAGGCGGCATGGCGATGACGGATCATGCGGCACCTCCCTGCCGGCGATGACTCAGGCGCTCGATGGCAATGAAGAATGCGGGCGTCAGGAACACGCCGAGCAGCGTGGCCGTCAGCATGCCAACCAGTACCGCAATGCCCATCATCTTGCGGGCGTTGGCGCCGGAGCCGCTGGCCAGCACCAACGGCAACACCCCCAAGATGAAGGAAAAGGCCGTCATCAAAATGGGGCGGAAGCGCAGCTTGGCGGCCGCCATCGCGGCGGCCAGCGGCGCTTCTCCTTGATCTCGCTGCATCTTGGCGAACTCCACAATCAGAATGGCGTTTTTCGCAGCCAGCCCGATCAGCATAATCAATCCGATTTGCACATAGATGTTGTTGTCGAAGCCCAGCAGCCACACCGGGAGAAACGCGCCCAGCAGAACGGTCGGCGTGATAAGCATGACGCTCCACGGCAGCGCCCAGCTTTCATAGAGCGCCGCCAGCAGCAGGAAGACAAACACCACCGCCAGAATCATGGTGGGCACCGAGCTGGGGGCGTTTTTCTCCTGATACGAAAGTCCGGTGAAAGCAATGCCCATTTCGCGCGGCAACACGTCGCGGGCCACGGCTTCCAGCGCGGCCATGGCTTGGCCCGAGCTATATCCTTCGGCCGCCTGCCCGGTGATTTGCACCGAGCGCATCAGGTTGTAGCGAATGGTCAGCTCCGCGCCGGCGGCAGGCGTCACCTTGACCAGCGTGGAGAGCGGAATCATGGCGTTGGTGGTCCGGCTGCGCACATAAAATTGGCCGATGTCCTCCGGCCGCCGGCGGAAGTCCGAGTCGGCCTGCACAAAGACGCGGTAGAGCCGGCCAAAGCGGTTGAAGTCGTTCACATAGGCCCCGCCCAGCGAGGCCTGCAACGTCGCGAACACATCCGAAATCGGCACGCCCAACGAGCGCGCTTTTTCGCGGTCCACCGTCAGCTCCACCTGCGGCACGGTGGGGTCGAAAGCCGAAAAGAGCCCGGTCAATTCGGGCCGTTGCCGCGCGGCCGCCAGGAAGGCCTGGGCGCGCTCGTGCAGTTCCTCCACCGACAGGTTGCCGCTGCGGTCCTGCAGCAGCATGTCGAAGCCGCCGGCCGCACCGAATCCCGGCAGCGAGGGCGGCACAAACGGGAACGCCACCGCTTCGGGAATCGCCGCCAGCCGTTGGCGCAGCCCCAACACCAGCCCGATTAAGCTGGTCTCCGGCGTGGTGCGCTCGGCCCACGGTTTCAGCCGGATGAAAAACGTCCCGGTGTTGGGCGTGTAGGTGCCGCTCAAAAGCGACATGCCGCCGATGACGTTATAGGACTCGACGCCCGGCGTGGTGCGCAGCACTTCCTCCACTTGCCGGGCGGCTTCGCTGGTGCGCTCCAGCGAGGCCGCGTTCGGCAACTGCAAGTTGGCCAGCAAAATGCCTTGGTCCTCAATGGGCACAAACCCCGCCGGCACCACTGACGAGAGCCCCCCGCCCAGCAACGCCACGCCGCCGATGATCAGCAGGCTCCACGCCGCGCGCCGCCCCAGCGCGGTGGCCCACCGCAGATAGCCGCCGGTGGTGCGGGTGAACACCCGGTTGAAACCGCGGTAAAACCACCGCAGCGGCGATTGCTCAATATGTGCGGGCCGCAGCATCAGGCTCGCCAGCGCCGGGCTCAGGGAAAGCGCGTTGAACGTGGACAAAATCACCGACACCGCGATGGTGAGCGCAAACGGCGCATACATGCGCCCCGTCAGCCCGCCAATGAAGGCCACCGGCACAAAGACGGCAACCATGATCGCCGAGGTGCCGATGACCGGCCCGGTCACCTCGCGCATGGCCTGCGCGGTGGCTTCGCGCGGGGATTTGCCGCGCTCGATGTGCGACATCACCGCCTCCACCACCACAATGGCATCGTCCACCACGATGCCAATGGCCAGCACCAGCCCGAACATGGTCAGCGTGTTGATCGTGAAGCCCATCAGCGGGAAGAAAATGAACGTGCCGACCAGCGAAACCGGAATGGCCGCCAACGGGATCAGCGTGGCGCGGAAGTTTTGCAAGAAGATGAACACCACGAGCACCACCAGCACAATGGCCTCAAACAGGGTGTGGACGATTTCCTCAATGGAGGCCGAGACCGCCGGCGTGGAGTCGTAGGTGATGGCGTAATCCATATCATCGGGGAAATAGCGCTTCAATTCGTCCAGCGTGCGGTACACTTCTTTGGCGCACTCGATCTGGTTCGCGCCCGGCAGCAGATAGAGCATCAGCAGGCCCGCCTCGCGGCCGTTGTAGCGACCAAACGATTTGTAATTTTCCGCGCCCAGCTCGATGCGCGCCAAATCCTTGAGCCGCACCTGCCGGCCATCCTCGGTGGAGCGCACCAAAATCTCGCCGAATTCCTCCGGCGTGGTCAGGCGGCCCGGCGCGCGCACGGTCAGGGTGAACTCCTGCCCGGCGGGCGCGGGCGCGGCCCCCACCTGCCCCGCCGGCGCCTGCGCGTTTTGTTCGCGGATGGCGCTCATCACATCGGCCGGCGTCAGGCCCAGCTTGGCCAGCTTGTCCGGTTGCAGCCAGATGCGCATGCCGTATTCCGCGCCGCCGGCCATGTCCACCTGGGAGAGGCCCGGCACCCGCAACAGGGCGTCGCGGACATTGAGCACGGCGTAGTTGTTCAGGAAGAGGCTGTCGTAGGTTCCATTCGGCGAATACAGACTCACCACCATCAGGATACTGGGATTGATCTTCTTGACCGTCAGCCCCTGCGCCACGGCCTCCGCCGGCAATCGCGATTCCGCCTGCGCCACTCGGTTCTGGGTGAGCATGTTGGCCGTGTCCATGTCGCTGCCGACATCAAACGTGACACTCAATTGCATCCGGCCGTCGCTGGAGTTGAGCGACTTCATGTACAGCATGCGCTCCACGCCGTTGACCTGCTGCTCAATCGGCGTGGCCACGGACTGCTCCACCGCCTCGGCGCCCGCGCCGGGATATACCGCGGTGACCTGGATGTTCGGCGGCGACAGTTGCGGATACTGCTCGATGGGCAGCGTGAGCAGGGTCTGCACCCCGATCAGCACCATCAGAATCGCCAGCACGATGGCCAGAATTGGCCGGCGGATGAAGAACTGCGCCATGGCTTACTCGCTGGCCGGGGCGGCCGGCTGAAGGGCAATCGCCGTGCCATTTTGCAGCTTCTGCCCGCCCTCCACCACCACTTTTTCGCCCGCGTGCAGGCCGGATTCAATCACATAAAGGTTATCCACCCGCGGCCCCACCCGCACCGGGCGGAACTCCGCGCGGCCATCCTCGCCGACCACAAAAACCGAGTGGGTCCCCTGCAATTCCTGCACGGCGCGTTGCGGTACCAGGATTGCACCCGCAACCGTCCGGATCGGCGCGCGCACCCTCCCGAATTGCCCCGGCCGCACCAACAGCCCTGGATTTGGAAATGCCACTTCCAGCAGCATGGTGCCGGTGGCCGGGTCCACGCTCCGGTCCACAAACACCACTTTCCCTTTATCGGGCAGGGAGGAGCCATCGGCCAGCACCAGCTCAAAAATCGCCGCGCTGGCCAAGGCCTGCTGGTCTTCCGGAATCACGTGCTGCAACGTCAGAAATTCTTTTTCGCTGATGCTGAACCGCACGGCGATGGGGTCCAACACCGAAAGCGTGGTCAGCAGCGTATTCTGGCCGCGGCCAACCAGGTTGCCGGGTTTGACTTCGGTTTTGCCGATGAGCCCGGCAATCGGCGCATGGATTTTCGTGTAGCCAAGCAGAATCTCCATGTTATCCACCGCGCCGCGCGCGGTCACCACCGCGCCCGATGCCGAATGTTGCGCGGCAAGGGCATCATCCAGCATTTGGCGGGAGATCGCATTTTTCTCCCAGAGCGGCGTCAGTCGGCGGACATCGCGACGGGCCTTGTCATCGGCGGCTTCTGCTTGCGCCAGCGCGCCGCGCGCCTGCGCCAGGTTGGCTTCCACCGTGCTGGGATCAATGGTGTAGAGCAGTGCGCCTTTTTCCACCATGGCGCCTTCGCGGAAGTGGACGGACTCCAAAATACCCTCCACCCGCGCGCGAATTTCCACATCCTGCGAGCCCAGGGTTTGCCCCATCGCCTCGTAATAGATCGGCTGGTCGCGCACGATGACATCGGCGGCCACCACGGGAACCGGGCCTGGCGGGGGGGCGGGCATTTTTTCGCGGCACCCCACCGCCAAGACAATCACGCTTAAGAGGATGGAGTAACGCATAGGAGGTCCTTTCCCACATTCACAATCTGAAAAGTCTAGACCGATGGGGTGAGCCATGTCAAAGGCCGAATCCAAGCGCGGCCAACCCAACCCGCGCGGGCGCAATGTATTCGCGTTTTTACGCCCGGCATTTTTCCGACACACTAAACTCAGTATCCATCCACGCGGTAGTTGGTCACGCCGCCGGAGACCGGCGGGATTTCCGAGCTGAGGTCAATCTGGTAGAAGGGATCGCCCTTGCCCATGCCATCGTTGTACTTCGGCGGGCGCATGCCGGTCGGCAACTGGACCGGTGGGTTGAAGCTGTACCGCGACACATCCGCGCGTGCCTGTTCAATGTGGTCGGGGAACACCCGCAGCACCATGAGGTCGAACGACCACACGATATCGCGCCCCATCTCGACATCCGGGCAATGCGCCCGCACGCTTTCAAACGCGCTGGCCACTGTGTCATCCGCCACGGGGAAATGGGTGGCCACGGTCAGCTTGGGCCGCGGATTAATCTGGCTCAAAATGTACCCGAATGCGCCCTGCGGCGTGTGCGAGCTGTTTTGCACAAACGTCAGCCCTTGCACCGTGGCTTGAAACTCGGCGTAGTTGGGATCGCCGGGTTGCGGTGGCGCGTCGAGGCCCATGTTTTTGTAGGCCCAGACCTCGGGCGGCACGACCATTTCGTGGATGAACACATCCACCCCGTTTCCGCCGTTCTTGGCTTGCTCGATACAGTTGGTTTCGGGCTTGGTATCGCTGGTGTAGATCATGCTCAAGGTCGCGCCCTCCGGCGTGAGCCAATCCAGCTTGTAGCCCATGGAACCGCGGCGACAATGGATCACCGGGAAATGCGTGATAGTTGCGCCCGTGTCCGCGTTGCTATAGGCCACGCCACCCACCACCGACCAATCGAGTTCAATCGGCACCACGGCGTAGGCATCGCGTGGGTCGTCATTGCCCACGGGCACGGGATCGTGTGGCAACCCCCAGCTTTCCTTGGTGGGCGGCACATAGTTCGTGTAGCTGGTACCCTGGAAACTGAAACTCTCCGAGTGCCAGCGCCACGCGCTGCGTAGGCTCGCGCAGAAGTTGCTCGTACCGTCGTCGTACACCACGCCATCGTCGTTATAGATATCCCAATCGTTGGAGGGACACGCCACGCCGGAGGACTTCGAGCCCCACACATACAGCGGTGACTTGCGATCGCTGGCTGGGCCGAAACAATAAATGTGCGTCAAGTCGTTCATGTGGTCGCCGTGCAGATGGTTGATAAACACCTTGTCCATTCGCCGGAATCCGACTTTGGCCGCGGCGTAGTTGGCGGAAATGCCCGCGCCGGCGTCGAAGATGAATTGGTCGCGTGCCCGCCCGCCATACACCTTGTCGTTGGGATCGTTGCTCCACCCCACCTCCACAAAAATACTCATTTCTGCCTGCGCCAACCGCACGGGCAAGGGAATCATCGAGCCCATGAACGTGATCCGCATTTCGTTGGTGGCCAGCGGGGTCAATGGATCAAACAACGGCAATTTTTGGAAATAGGTATAACTCTCGGTGGGCTTGTAGGTGGGGTCTTGCGCCACCACGCGGTAGAACATCGGCACCGCCGCCGAGCCCGTCGGCCCCAGCCCCGCCAAAGTGGCCTCCGCATCCTGCCACGACATCCAATTGCTCAAGCCCGACGTGGACCACTGCACCGCGTAATGCGTGCCCGTGCCGCCCGGGTCAACCCAACTAATCTGCCCGTTACCGTTGAACGCGGTGATCTCCGGCTGCCCGCTCGCCACCCCGGCCGCCAGCAGCCCCACCAGCGCGATTCTAGCCACCCAGCCCATCATGCGTTTCTTTTGCATCTTTGTTCTCTCCTGCCACTTTTTAAAACCGGAATTTTAGGTCCACCGCCACGTCGTGATAGACCGGGTCGTAATCGCTCTGTGTGCCGTTCGCCCAAGTGAACGACGGTTGTGCGGCAAAGTAGCGGTAGCCCGCGCCCACCATCACGCGCGCGGAGATGTCGAAGTCCACCCCGGCCAATGCCTGCCAGCAAAAGGTTGTGTCGTCCCCGGACTCCGCGAATCCAAAACCCTCGGTTGTCAACTCGGCTTCGTTGAACGACACCGTGCAACGCGTGACACCCGGCCCGAAGCCGATGTAGGGATGCACCCTGCCGTCCGGATAGCGAATCAGAAAATTCACGAATAGCGACTGAAACTCAATATGTGAATCCGTCGCCGGGGAATAGAAGCCCGCGATGGTGTACGGCCCCGCCGCGAAGCCCGGCGACATGATCCTGTCGAACTCGGCCCGCCGGTAGCTGTATTCCAACTCCGCCGCGAACCGCCCCCCCAGCACCGCCGGTATCCAGCCCGCTTTCGCGCCGATCACGAAGCCGTTGTGTATCTCTTCCTTCAGATCGGCCTGTTGACCGCGTTCCGGCCAGCTCCATTCCTCCAGCATATTCATGGGCATCGCCAAGCCACCCGAAATCCCCGCATAGAACGACGGTGTCTCTGCCGCCCACCCGGCCGTTGCGATCCAAACCGCCCAAACACCCAACGCCATTTTGTTCATCGGTTTCTCCTCAGTTACAGGCCAGCCATTACGCGCCCCATCCTACCCTCCCTCCCCTCCCGCCGCGGGAGAGGGTTTTTCCTCTCATAAGCACCATCTCCCGCAGATTTCATTTTTCAATTGCGTGGGCATGTACTAGCCTGATTCAAAATTGAATCAGACCTTCGCCCCAACCCGACATGAGAATCGAGCCTTATAGTCCTTGCCCCTGCGGCAGCGGCAAAAAATACAAGTTTTGTTGCTACCGCAAAAAACCGGATACCGCTTCGTTTTCCGCGACATTCCACGTCGCCGGCGAGCCAGTCGGCACCGCCCCCCTGCCACCGTCGGCAGCCGATGCAGGCCTGCGCACCGCCATGGATCTCAACGTCAAGGGCAACGAGCTGCTGCATCGGCTTGAGTTGGACGAAGCCATCAAAATCTTTCAACAGGCCTACGCGGCCTGCGCGGATTACACGCCGGCGCTCAATAACCTGGCGCTGTGTTACTTTCAGAAATACGAAATTGAAAAGGCCATTGAGACCCAGCAGAAGGCATTGGCCGTGCCGCGTTCGAATCCGTTCGGCCAGGCCAGCCTCGCGCTGTACTGCCGCTATTTGCCCCACCCCAAAGAACAAAAGCAACTCGCGGAGGACGCATTGCGCCGGGCGCTCGAGATGCACTCGGTCAGCTTTGACAGCGTCCTGCGCACGTGCAAGTCTTTGGCTCTTTATGGCTGGCATCAGGAGATTTTGACCCTGCTGGAAACCAGCGATTTCGGACGCAATGAATCACTGGCTTTTTACGGCGGCGTGGCGGCGGCAAATCTGGGTGAATATGAACGAGCGGCCAAGTTCCTGAAAATTGCCCAGCGTGCGGGCGAACCCGCCAATGCCTTGGCCAAGCGCTACCGCCGCATGCTGCGCGACCATGCCGTCCCCAACACTATCCGGGGCAACTGGCCCTATTTCACTCCCGATGAACTCATTCCTTTGCCGGTGTACGGCATGAGCCAACAGGCCCTGCGAGACGAAGTATTCACTCACTCCATCGCCGCGGTGGATTTGGCTGAAAGCCTCATCAATGCCGGCGAGGATATGGCCGATCACGGATTGACTCTTTTGGGCGAATCACAGCATCCCGCCGCCCGTGAGCTGCTTGAGATCATCGCCCGAAGCGTCACCGGTCCCGACGCCCGGCGGACGCGCGCCGCGATGCTCCTCAAGGGCGATGCCCCTGGCAGTGGCAAGCCACAAGATTTGTGGTTTAAAGGCAAACAGCGGAGCGTCATCACTCGACGCCACACGCTGAATCCCGATTACCGATTTTGTCCCGATCCCCCGGCCAAGTGGGCCAAGCTCTTTAAGGACTCGGTGGAGCTGATGCAGCAGAACCCAGCCAATGCCCCCATTGCCGCCGAAGGTTTCAAAAAGGTGTTCACCAACGCCCCGGAAGTTTTTCCCGCCCGCTTCAATTATGCTACCACGCTGCTCGCGATGGGCCGATTCGCCGAAGCCGAAACTATCCTCCGTGACATTCTCCGCGAACATCCCACGTATCTCTTCGCCGCTTCAGCCCTCTTGCGCATTATGACTCGTCAAGGACGCATGGACGAAGCCCGCGACTGGCTCCGCACTTACGAACCGCCGGAAGAGACCCACCCCGATGCCTGGCTAAGCTGGCTCTTTGCCCAGCTCGCCTACCACGTGAAGCAGGGTGACCGCGATGCCGTCCGACCGTTTCGCGACATGATAATGCGCCTGGCGCCGGATCACCCACTGCTCGACAAACCCGAACATCAGCTATAAACGCCGAGCTGGGCTTCATCGCCCACAGGCAAACGCGCCGCTGGAGAAATGTTTCCATATGGAAGACCTGCAGCCGTTGCAGCCCGACAATCCGTTGAGATCGGTTTTTTTTCGATTAAAAAATCGCATGGCAGCGGGGTCACCGCCCCCGCCTACAGTCCAACCCATTCCGCCTGCTGTAGCCAGTCGCGCTGAGGCCGGCGGCTGTTACTGATTTCCATAATCCAACCCGGATGCTTTTGTTGAGCGGGAATGATTGAGGCCCGAAACCTTCCCGCCGGGAGCGCCGGAAGGTCCGCGACCGTTTCGGCCCCATGACAGCGGGGTCACCGCCCCCGCCTACAGTCCAACCCATTCCGCACGCTGTAGCCGGTCTCGCTGAGGCCGGCGGCTGTTTCTGATTCCCGCATTCCAACCCGAACCTTTTGTAGGGCGGGAATGGTTGAGGAACGAAACCTTCCCGCCGGGATCGGCTGGAAGGCCTGCGACCGTTCCAGCCCCATGACCGCGGGGTCACCGCCCCCGCCTACAGTCCAACCCATTCCGCACGCTGTAGCCGGTCTCGCTGAGGCCGGCGGCTGTTTCTGATTCCCGCATTCCAACCCGAACCTTTTGTAGGGCGGGAATGGTTGAGGAACGAAACCTTCCCGCCGGGAACGGCTGGAAGGTCGGCGGCCGTTCCAGCCCATGACAGCGGGGTCACCGCCCCCGCCTACAGTCCAACCCATTCCGCACGCTGTAGCCGGTCTCGCTGAGGCCGGCGGCTGTTACTGATTTTCACAATCCAGCCCGGATGCTTTTGTTGAGCGGGAATGGTTGAGGGACGAAACCTTCCCGCCGGGAGCGCCGGAAGGTCCGCGACCGTTCCAGCCCATGACAGCGGGGTCACCGCCCCCGCCTACAGTCCAACCCATTCCGCACGCTGTAGCCGGTCTCGCTGAGGCCGGCGGCTGTTACTGATTTCCACAATCCAGCCCGGATGCTTTTGTTGAGCGGGAATGGTTGAGGGACGAAACCTTCCCGCCGGGAGCGCCGGAAGGTCCGCGACCGTTTCGGCCCTACAATCCAAGCAGGATAATGACAACAGGATTTTCGAGGCGCGCGTAATTCAGAAAAACAAACACATGTTCTTCCCACCCTATTCCAAGTCAACGATGAGGCGGTAAATGACGTTGGGCTGGTTGGGGATGACGGGGGCAATGATGAGGCCGTCGCTGAAGGACAACTCGATGGGCGTCCATTCGCGCCACGGCAGTCTGATGTCGGTGGAGTAGCGGGCGGTATACGCGCGGCCAAACAGGGCGGTGCCGAGGATCAAACCGTTGCCGGCGGGAGTGAGTTGAGCGGAACTTACGGTGAAGAAGTCGTTCGCCGCAACGGGGTTGGTTCCGGCTATGCGTTCCAGATCGTTGGAGAAGCCGTCGCCATCGGCATCATCAGCGGGCCCGTTGGGTGCCCCCTGCCAGTCAATGGATGCGGACCAGGTTTCGTAATCGGGGCAGCCCTGCCCCGCCAGTGTGGCGTTTATGTTGGCGGTGGTTTGTCCTTCCTCGACGGTAATATCGGTGGCGTGGAAAATGTCGGGGACGTTGTCATAGAATTCACCGAAACCGCCGTGCCATGCTTCAAATTGAATGCGGTATGTGCCGGGGGGGAGGTTGGTGATGGAGTAGTTGCCTTCGGTGTCGGTGATGCCCTCGGCATAACGCTGCCACCACACATCCACCCAGCGAAATGCCGTCACATGGACTTGCGCGATGGGGGTGGTGCCGTCCTGCTGCGTAACGGTTCCGGCGATGGCGCCGGATTCGCCCCGTACGGTGGCAGCACCGGGGGACATGGCAGCATTGATGTTTGTGGTGGTTTCGCCGGCACTGACGGTGATATCGGTGGCGCTGAAAATGTCCGGGGCGTTATCGTAATACTTGCCCTCGCCATAGTGGGAGGCCTCGAAATAGACGCGGTATTTCCCGGGTGGAAGATTTTCAATAAGGTACTTGCCCTCGGCATCGGTGACTCCTTCCGTATACCGCTGCCACCAAATATCCGCCCAACGGAAGATGGTGACGTAAATATGGTCGAGGGGGGTGACGCCGTCTTCCTCGGTGACGTTGCCGGAGATGGCGCCAACATTGGAGCGTTCACCCACGGTGAAGTTGATATTGGAGACCGCTTGCCCGGCAGCGATGGAAATATCAGTGGCGGTGAGGAGATCGGGGGCGTTGTCGTAATAACCCTCCTGGCCTTCGTACGTGTAAAAAATTCGATAGATTCCGGCAGGCAGGCCGGCCAGGGCATAGTTGCCGGCGGCATCAGAAAGAGTGCTCTCCATTGGCTGCCAGCCGACCCCGTTTTTGCGGAAACTCACGAGATAAGCGAATTGCAAGGGAGAGCCCGCCGAATTGGTGAAGGTCCCGGAGATTTTTCCCGCCAGCGCCAACGAGGCATTGATGTCGGTGGCCGGGCTTGCCGCGGTCACAGTAACCGTGTGGGCGTTGTACACCAAGAAGGTGTTTTCATAGATTTCGCGGGCGTAGACTCCGGCGGGGTCATCGAAAGCAACAATATAGCTGCCGTCGCCAAGGCCGGCGACGGTGTAAAGACCGGCCGCATCCGTGTTGTTTGTCTTTACTACGGGCCACGCCTGGCCGCTCTGCTGCCGGACTTCGACCGTGATATCCTTGAGGGGGGTGCCTTTGAGATCAGTCACCTTGCCGGAAATTTCGGCGTTGCCCGAATTGAGCATTCCCGGTGGCGCAGCACACAGGAGCAGCGGCACAATGAAAGTGAAAAGAACAACACCCAAAACCCACTTCGTCTGTCGCCGCATGGCCTTCTCCCCGTTTCGATGCCGCTACCTCATGTTGTCCATAACAATTTCGGGATGAAACCGTCAAGATTCCTCCGCCGTCAAAGCATGAGCCACGAACAGCGAAAAGCCTCTTTGGCAGCAGGGCGCGATTACGGGCTGGGTTGATCTGGGCCGGTGGCGATGGCGGCGCGGATGGCGTGCTGGCGAAGTTCCTTGGCGCCCTGCACCCCGAGTTTATCCATGATGCGCACGCAGTAAGATTCGAGTGTGCGGACGCTGATGCCCAACTGTCGGGCGATTTCCTCGTTGGCCAACCCCTGCCCCAACCGCCGGTAGATTTGCAATTGCTGACCGCTCAAGCCAGCCAGCGGGCTTTCCGTGCGCAACGCGGCAGCGGCGCGCGGACTCAAATAGGTTTCTCCTTGCCGCACAGCGTGGATGGCCGCCAGGAGCGAATCCGCCGCTTCGCGCTTGGTGACATAACCCAACGCACCGGCGGCCAGCGCCTGCCGGATGATGTGGGCGCTTTCGTGCATCGAATACACCAGCACCGGCGTGCGCCGCGCGCGCAGCGCAGGGATCAGGCTCATGCCGTTTTCCTTGTCCAGCGCCAGGTCCACCACCACCAAGTGGCTGCGGGTCAGCGCCGGGTGAGCCAACACTTCCGCGGGGCTCCCGGCTTGGCCGCTGACCGCGTGGCCGTGGCCCGCGAGCAGTTGCTCCAACGCGGCGCGCACCAGCGGATGGTCATCCACCAGAAAAATCCGGATGGGTTCCGCCTTGGTCATGCCGATTTTCCTCCCTGCGGCGCGCGGCAGGTCAAGCACATTCCGCCGGTGGGCCCACCGACCACGGTCAAGACCCCGCCCAGCAATTGCGCGCGATATTTCAAGATATTGAGTCCGAGACCGGCCACCGGGACGGCACCCGGCGGTGTGTGGGGGCCGTCATCGCAAATACGCAGCACGAGGTCGTCGCCATCGTGTTCCAGCGTGAGATCAAGGCGCGTGCAGCGGGCGTGTTTGATGGCGTTGGCCACCGCTTCGCGCGCGATGCGGTACCAGTGCATGGCATCCTCCGGCCGGCGGATGGCCACCGCCGCCGGCGCCTGCAACCGGCACTGGATGCCGTGGTGTTCGCGAGTTTCGCGGCAGAGATGTTCCAAGGCAGGCAGCAGGGCGTCGGGCGCGAGGTCCATGGGGCAGAGCCCCTGAGCCACATCGTGGGCCATGCCGATGGAGTCCGCAATGCTTTGGCGCACCTGGCCCAGCGCCGCGGCATCTGGTTGGCCGGCCTCGGCCCAGCGTTTTTCCAAGAGCGAGCAGTTGAGCAGCGTGGCGGTCAAATGCTGACAAAGGCCGTCATGCAAATCCGAGCCGAGGCGGCGGCGTTCTTCTTCATCTACGCGCACGATGGCGGCCTCGAGACGCTGGCGGTCGGCGGTTTCCACCTCCAACTGGCGCCGAGCCTGGTATTCGGCGCGCATGGCGCCAAAAAGCCGCGCATGAAAACGGGTAAAGAGGAACATCAACGTCAGCAGCACCACCAAGCCGAAGATTCCCTGCAACCCCCAAAAGGCCGGCGAGCGGTCGGTGGCGGTCCACGCCAAGCCCCGTCCCGCCAGCCAGCCGGATTGCAACAGCAGCGGTACGGCCACGTATTCCGCCACCGCCACGCCCACCATGGCCCACCCCACGCGAGGCCCCGCCAGCACCAGTGCCAACAGTGGCAACAGCAGCAGGGTGATCCGTCCGCTGCCGTCCAACCGGCCGATCAACAAGCGCAAAAATCCCACCAGCGCCAGCAGGCCCAAAAGCACCCCCAGCCGCCACGCAAAAGGCCCGCGCCGCCAGAGCGCCGTAACCACCAGCAGCAGGTAAACCAGCGCAAACAGAACCCGCAGCGGCCGGGTCAGTTCCATCCCCCACCCCACCCAAACCGCCACGAGCGGCACGAACAGCAGCACGGAACTAAAGATCAGCAGCACTTGCAAAACGCGCGCGCGCCAGGCCCGAATCCCGGCGTTCACATCCTGCGCGATGGCGTCATCCCACACGTTCGGCCCCGTTTCTTTCTCCACGAAAACCTACACCCCGCCCCGCCCCGCGGTAAATATATTTTCAAAAAGTTATTCCGCCGGCAGCTCGGGGTGCGGCTGGCGGATCATGTCAATGTGTTTCCATTTGCCGCGCAAGAAGCGCAGCCACAGGCCACCGGCCAGCAGAAAGACATACACCGACATCCAGAGCCAGGTGGTCAGCAGCCCGGCGTGGCACCACAACACCAGCACCAGCTCGCCGGGAATCCACACCCCCCACGTCACAACGGCGGAATACAGCAGCACAAACCGGGTATCGCCCGCGCCCTTGAGCGAGCCGGCCACCACGAGGTTGATGGCGTCCAGCATTCCCCATAGCGCCATCAGCACCAACAGCCAGCGGCCGAGGCCAATCACCTCATCCATGTGCAGCACATCCGGGCCTTCGCCAGTGAACAGCGCAAAATACATCCGCGGTAGCAGCAGGAAGGTCAGCGCGATGGCGCCCATGTAGAACCACGACAGCTTCAATGCCGTCCACCCCGCCCGTGCCGCGGTGGTGGGATTGCGCGCGCCCTGGTGCTGCCCCACCACAATCGTGGCCGCCATCCCCATGCCCAGCAGCGGCATGAACGCCACATTATTGATGCTGAACGCGATATTGCTGGCGGCCATTTCCACCGGCGGCAGGCGACCCAGCAGCACCACAAAAAACGCAAACGCACCCACATCCTGCACCGTATTGATGGCCGCCGGCACGCCGAAGCGCAGCAGCGGGCCCATGCGCTGCCAATCCAGCCGTCGCCCGCGCCATGTGCCATATTCGCGCCGGAACCGTTCCTGATAATACAGTGTCAGCAGCATCGCCATGCCGAGCGCCGACGCGATCACTGTGGCGATGGCGCCCCCCGCGATGCCCCACTCCGGAAAACCCCAGTGGCCAAAAATCATCGCGTAATCCAGAACGATGTTGGCGAGGTTGGCCAACAGGCTGGCGAGCATCGGCGTGCGGGTGTCGCCCCGCCCCGAAAAGAATCCCGCCAGCGCATTCGTGATGGCATGAATCCCGCCGCCGAGCATCAGAATGCCCAGATAGGTTTGCTCCGCGTCCAGCACATCCGCCGGGTGCCCCGCCACGGACAGCAGCCAATCGCCAAACGGAATCAGCGCGATACACAGCGGCCACGTCAACAGCCCCAGCCAAATGCCTTGCGCCGTGGCGCGACCGCATTCCTCGCGGTGGCCTGCGCCGTGATACTGCGCCACAAACGTGCCCGCGTAGCCAGCCAGCGCCTGGAAAAAAGCCGTGAGCGTGAACGCCAAAATGCCGCCCGGCAACGCGGCGCGCAGCGTGACCGAACTGTAGCGCGCCAAAAAGATGCGGTCGCAAAACTGCATCAGGGTGAACGACGCCATCGAGATGATGATCGGCGCCGCGACGCGCCACACCTCGCGGTAGCCGCCGGGATACGGCTGGCCGGGCTTCCAGTTGGGCGGACGCGAAAAGATGGCGGCTCTCCAAGGGGCGCGCGGCCCGGCTCAGGTTGGTTCCTCGGGCGCGCCGTGGCTGGAGCGATAGCGCAGGACCAGCGGCACGCCGGCCAAATCGAACGCCGCGCGCAGGCGCGCGGTCAAGTAGGCTTGGTGCGTGGGGGTGTTCAGCGTGGGATCGTTGACAAACAACGTGACGCGCGGCGGGTTCAGCCCGGTTTGCGTGGCGTAATAAAACTTCAGTTGCCGGCCACGGGTGAAGGGCGGTTGCGAGCGCATGAACGCGTCGCGCAGCACGCGATTCAACACGCCCGTGGGCATTTTGGTGGACAGCCGCGCGGCCACCGTGGCAATGACCTCAAAACTCCGGCGAATGTGGTAGCCGCTGGCCGCCGACACAAACAAAATGGGAATGTCATCCAGAAAAAACAGATCGGCGCGCATCCGCGCCGCGTAGTCCTCGGCCTTGACGCCGGAGCCCGTGGCCAAGTCCCACTTGTTCACCAGCACCACGCAGGCGCGGTGATGCTCGCGGATCATCGCCGCGATTTTCTTTTCCTGCGCGCCGGGCCCCTCGGCGGCATCCAGCATCAACACCACAATGTCGGCCTCGGCAATGCATTGTTCCGTGCGGAAGAGGCTGAACTTTTCGACCGATTGATGCACCCGCCCCCGGCGGCGCATGCCGGCGGTGTCCACCAGCGTGTAGTGCTGCTCGCCGGTTGCGGTGCGCAGCGTGAACGGCACGTCAATCGTGTCGCGCGTGGTGCCGGGGATATCGGACACAATCACCCGTTGCTGGCCGGTCAGTTTGTTGATGTAGGATGATTTGCCGACATTCGGCCGCCCCACCACCGCCACCTTCAGGCGCGGGGGCTCGGCTTCGCCGCTGACTGGCGGCAGGTGCGGCAGGACCTCTTCCAGCAGCGCCTCAATGCCGCGATTGTGCGCGGCGGAAATCGCCACCACCGGGAATCCCAGCCGCGCGAAATCGTCGGTGTGGTCATCCCATTCCGGCAAGTCCGCCTTGTTGGCGGCCACCACCACCGGCCGCCCGGCCTGCCGGAGCAGGCGGGCCACTTCCACATCCAACGGCTGGATGCCCGCGGTGATGTCCACCACCAGAATCGCCGCGGCGGAATCGGCCAGCGCGGCCATGACTTGCTCTGCCGTCGCGCGTTGGATGTCGTCGCCCGTCTTGGCGCGATCCATCAAGGCCAGCCCGCCGGTATCCACCACCTGAAAGGTCTGGCCCAGCCACGTCGCCCGCGCCAGCAGGCGGTCGCGGGTCACGCCTTCTTCGGAATGCACAATGGCCAGCCGCCGCCGCACGAGGCGGTTGAACAGCGCCGACTTGCCCACGTTGGGCCGGCCCACAATGGCGACCATCCGGGCGGGCGAGTTGGTTGGAGTCGGTGTGGTCATGGCAGCCAAGATAACGCAAAGGACGCCGGCAGCGCAAACGCCGGTTGGTTGCCGGCGGGTGCGGGCCAAGCGCCCTTGGCGGGGTTTTCCGGTTCGCGTTTAGTACTGGAAGAAGCTCTTGCCGATGAATTCGCGGATCACGCTGGTGGGCGGCACCCGGTCCGGCGAAATCACGAGGAAGTTCGACAGGAACTGCTGGATGCGCACCGCCTCCGCATATTCCGGCATGGACGGCTTGATCTCCGCCAGCAGGGGTTCCGCGAACGGCCGCAGCACGGCCAGCTCGTAGTCCAGCGCGGAGTTGAAGGCCACGTCGGCTTCCTTCTGGAATGGGAAAATCCAGGTTTTTTCGCCGCGGCGGACCTTGGGCCACATTTGCAGCGTGCGCAGCGCGTTGTGGCTGCGGAAATTGTTGTCGCGCACCATGCGGCGGATCAACCGGTTGTCCGTGGTGGAAATGCGGTTGTTGCTGTCAATGTTCAACTGCGTCAACGCGCTGATGTAGATGCGGAACTTGTGCTCCACGGGGATGGAGGAAGTCAGCCGCGGGTTCAGTCCGTGGATGCCCTCCAGCACCACCACGTCATCCGGGCCGATGTGCATCATTTCGCCCTTCCACTCGCGCTGGCCGGTGTGGAAGTTGAAATACGGCAGTTCCAGCCGCTCGCCGGAATCCAGCTTGGCCAGTTGCTCGTGGACCAGATCCAAGTCCAACGCCTCGATGTGCTCGAAGTCCACCTCGCCGTTTTCGTCCACCGGCGTCTTGTCGCGGCCCACGAAGTAGTTGTCCAGCGAGATTGGCTTGGCGTTCATGCCGCTGGCCTTCAATTGCAGCGAGAGGCGCTTGGAGAACGTGGTCTTGCCCGACGATGACGGCCCGGCAATCAGAATCCACTTCACCTGCCCGCGGCGTTGCACAATCTGCTCCGCCAGTAGCGCAATGCGCTTTTCCTGATAGGCCTCGTTCACGTCAATGAAGTCGTCAATCTTCTTGCGGGCGATGCGTTCGTTCAGGTCGCCCACCGTACGCACGCGCACAATCCGGCCCCAGTCCTTGTGGCCCTTGAAAACGTCATAAATGTAGTGCGCAGGCTCAAACGGCGGGAAGGTTGTCGGGTCCATCCGGTCCGGGCCCATCATCACGAAACCCTGCTGATACGGGATCAACTGGTAGTTCACCAGTGCCGCGGCGTTGTTGGCCAGCGGCTGGTTGGCCAAGTCCATGAACCGGCCGCACTGATACACCGTGACCTTGGAGCTGTTTTTGAACCGCAGCAGGTTGAGCTTGTCCTTCGCGCCGGCCGCCTCAAAGTGGGCGATGGCCTCGTCGTAGGTGATCTTGATCCGGTCAATCGGCGCCTTGTCATCCAGCAGTTTGCGCAGGGCGGCATCCAGCTTGGCCAGTTGTTCAGCGCTGATGCCCGGCACATCGCCCAGCCGGAAGCTGCAATATAGCCCCTTGGAGAGCGAGTGCTCCACCGCGAAATCACAGCCCGGGAACAGCTCATGCGCCACCTTCGCCAGCAAAAAGGCGATCGTGTAGCGGTAAATCCGCTGCCCATAGGAATCCCGGTAGCCCAGCAACCGCACCGTGCTGTCGGTTTCAATCCGGTATTCCACCGAGACAAACTCGTTGTTCACCAACGCGCCCAGCGGGATAAACTCCAGGCCTTCCTTCACCGCCGGGAACTGGGCCAAAATCTGGCTCAACGCAATTCCGGCTTCCACATCTTGTTCGGGCCCATGCTCGAACTTTACTTTAACCATCCGTTTGGTCATTGCTTTCTCCTATTACTTGAATCGGGTAGTTTATCTGTGCAGCAAGACGTGAAGCAAGTTATATTGGGCGCATGAGTGAACCGCTTCAACCCAGTCATGGCGATTATCTGCGCGACGAATCGCGCCGCACCGGCCACGCCGAACAAATCGTCTTTCCCCGCAGCGAAGAGGACGTACTGGCCGCCTTGGCCGAAGCCCGCGCCAACCGCTGGCCCGTCACTGTCCAAGGCGCGCGCACCGGCGTAGCCGGCGGCGCCGTTCCGGAGGGTGGGCTCATCCTGAATCTGTCGCGCCTGACCGCCATCGAGGCTGCCGGCGACACGCTGCGCGTTGAGCCGGGCGCCACCCTCAACGCCATCCGCGCCGCCACGCCCCCCGGCTATTTCTTCGCGCCCGATCCCACCGAAACCACCGCCAGCATCGGCGGCATGATTGCCTGCAACTCGTCCGGCGCGCTCTCCTTTCTCCATGGCCCCACGCGCAACCACGTCCTAGGCCTACGCGTCGCGCTGGCTAGTGGCGAAGTCCTTGACCTGCGCCGCGGGCGCGACCAAGCCCGCGGCCGCGCCGCCACTCTCGGCGCGTGGCAGGGCGAACTCCCTGCGCTGCCGCAGCCGGCCGTCAAAAATGCCGCCGGCTACTTCACCGCCCCCGACATGGACCTGTGCGATTTATTTATCGGCGCGGAAGGCACTTTGGGCATCGTGACCGCCGCCACCCTGCGCCTGCTCCCCGCGCCCGCCGCCATCGTGGGCCTGATGATGTTCCTCCCTTCCACCGCAGCCGTGGTGGACTTGGTCAACGCCTTGCGGGCCGGCCGCACGGCCAGCCCCGCGCCGCTGGCCGCGCTGGAATATTTTGATTCCCGCTGCTTGCGTTTCCTGCAAGACCGCGCGGCCATTCTGGCCTCGAAGGGCATTGCAGTGCCGGCCCTGCCGCCGGGCGCCGCGTGCGTCTATGCCGAGTGGCATGCCCCGGGCGCCGCTGCCGCCGAAGCCGCCATGCTGGCCGCCGCCGAACAGCTTCCCGACCTCGGCGCCAACCCCGATGCCTGCATCCTGGCCGATAACCCGCACGAACTGGAAAAACTCAAACTCTTCCGCCACGCTGTCCCGGAACTCGTCAACGCCGAGATTGATGAACGCCGCCGCCAACACCCCGGCATCATCAAACTTGGCACCGACATGTCCGTGCCCGATGACCACCTCGCCGATGTCTGCGCGCTCTATGAACGCGACTTAGCCGCCACGGGCCTCGACCACCTCATCTTCGGCCACATCGGCGCCAACCACCTGCACGTCAACATCCTGCCCCGTAATGCCGACGACTACGCCGCCGGCCGCGAACTGTATGCCCGCTGGGCCGCGCAAATCATCGCGTGGGGCGGCAGCATTTCCGCCGAGCACGGCATTGGCAAACTCAAGCGTGACCTCTTTCGCCAGATGGCCGGCGAGAAAGCCATCGCCGATATGCGCAAGCTGAAACAGCACCTTGACCCCACCGGGCTGCTCAACCCCGGCACGCTCCTGCCCGCCCCATGAGCGCCGGCAAAACCCGTTTGGAACGCTGGGAAGCCCGGCTCAAAAAGGTGTTCGACGAAATTGATACCGAACTCGAACTCCGTTATGGCCACCGCGCCCGGCGGCATCCCAACCGCCCGCCCCATGGCGCCACCGCGAACCGAGAACACGATGGACTCTTCGACCTTGGCGCCGCGTTCACAGTCGGCATCGGTTCGCAGTATGGCCCCGGCTATGTGGTCCAAGCGCGCATCGCCACCCTGACGGCCATCCCACCGGCCATTCAGCAAGAGCTGGAGGACATGGTGGCCCGCCGCCTCCGGGAAAAACTTCCCGCCGCATTTCCGGGCCACACTCTGCACGTGGACCGCGACGGCCCCATCTACAAAATCCACGGCGACCTTTCCCTCGGCACCCTCTAACCGTTTGGGGTCAGCCCTTAACAATTGACATTCTGCCCATCGTTTATTTGGCGCGCAGTGATTGCCTCGGAAGAGGAAAAAGGCGGCCCGGAAAAGCCGGGCCGCCGGAGTATGGCGCTGCTTACTTTTGGAGGAGTGGGATACAGATATCGAACCGGCATGTCGCGCCGGTACAATCATCGTAATACAACTCATAGCAGGGCCGGTCCGCGCATTCATAACCTTTTTGGACCAAGTATTGAAACGCCTCGGTCCACGCGGCGGTGAAGTCGGTCGGCGGCAGGTTGAATGCACACACCAGATACGGCCCACCCAGCACATCTTGGAGCGCCACCGGCGGTTCGACCGGCGTACCAGCGGGCACCACCAAGCAAGCATCCACCCGGCAGTTGGCCGGCGCAGTCACCTCGGGATTATCCCAGTAGATGCTCAGCATCGGCCCCTTGCCCAGCAACTGCCGCGGCCCTGCCCAGCGCATCAGCTCTTGGAATGCGGCCTCGCAGGTTGCTTTGCCATACGGCCCCAACCGCCGCACATACGCCACATGCCACGCCGGCATGGTTTTCACTTCTACTTTTTGCATCGTCCATTTCCTTTCGGGTTGTGGTGAAGTCCTCTTCACCTGCCGCGCATCCTGCGCCAAACGCAGCGAGAAGACTTCTCGCTCCTTGCGCTTTGTGTGTCCATCCTTGCGCCGGCGAAACGCGGATGGAGCGCAGCCAAAATGCGCCCGAAAGGCCTTGGCAAAATTCTGCGAACTGGAAAATCCGTTGGCCAGCGCAATGCTCGTGATGTCGCTTTGCGGATGCCCCAACAACTGATTGGCCGCCCGCTCCAAGCGCAGGCGCCGCATAAACCCGAATACGGTTTCCCCCGTCACGGCAGAAAAAATCCGGTGAAAATGAAACGCGGAGAAGCTGGCCGCCTGCGCGATTTCCGCCAGCGACAGCTCGCGGTTCAGGTGGGCATGGATATAATCCATCGCCCGGCACACTCGCTGGCGGTAATCCAACCCCGTCGCCACGCTCACCCGTTTCATGGCGGGCATCCTACCCCCGGCATCAACCCGCTGACAACCCGATAACCTGTGCCCGGACTCGCGCACCCCATGCCATGGAAGAGAAACTGTTGCCCTGTTTTTTGGAGGGCGTGTTTAGCCTGTTAAATATTTTCAGGCTGCTCTTCGTGGGCCTCGCGGGGGCCGGGGAGGAGGAGATTGAGCAGCACGCCGACGAGGCCGGCGAGGCCGATGCCGCTCAAGCAGAAGCGCCCGCAGGTAAAGGTCATGTCGCCGATGCCGGAGGTCAAGATGACGGAAGCAATCACAAGGTTTCGGGATTTGGACATATCCACGCGCGCCTTGACGAGGGAGTTGATGCCGATGGCGGCAATCATCCCGAAGAGCAGCACCATGATGCCGCCCATCACGGGTCCGGGGATGGTGCGCAAAATGGCGCCGAGTTTGCCGGCAAACGCGAGGATCATGGCCACCACGGCGGCAATACGCATCAGCACGGGATCATAGGCCTTGGTGAGCGCCACGGCGCCAGTGACTTCGGAATAGGTGGTGTTGGGCGGCCCACCGAGCAGACCCGCCAGCGAGGTGGCAAGGCCATCGCCCAGCAAGGTACGGTGCAGGCCGGGATTGGTGATATAGTTCCGGCCGGTGACAGAAGAAATGGCCAGGATATCACCGATGTGCTCGATGGCTGGCGCCAGCGCAACCGGCAGCATATAGAGGATGGCTGCGGGATCAAAGCGCGGCATGGCGAACGAGCCGTTTTCGCGCGCGAGCGTCCATGGCAGTTGGAACCAAGACGCTTCGCGAATGATGGAAAAATCCACCACGCCCATGGCGATGGCCACGAGATAGCCAACGACAATCCCGCACAGAATGGGAATCAGGCTCAACAGCTTTTTGCCGAACATCACCGCGGCCACAGCCGTCAGCAATGAGCAGGTGGCCAAGAACAGCGCCCGACCATCAAGCGCGGCGGAGCCGTCGAAATTGCGCGTCATGCCCACCGCCACGGGCGCGAGTTTCAAGCCGATCACCATGATGACGGGGCCGGTGACGATAGGCGGCAGATAGCGATTGAGCATTTCGCGGCCACCGATCCGCGCCATCAAGCTGAAGATCAGATAGACCAACCCGGCAAAGAAAATCGCGCCCAGCGTGGCGCCAGTGCCGAATTCTTTCATGGCGAATTGAATGGGGGCAATGAAAGCGAACGAACTGGCCAGAAAGATCGGCACGGAACCGCCGGTGATGGCGTGGAACAGCAGCGTGCCGACGCCTGCCGTGAACAGGGCGATGGACGGATCCAAGCCCGTCAGCAACGGCACCAGCACCAGCGCGCCAAAAGCCACAAACAGCATTTGGATGCCCAGAATCGTCTGCCGGCCCGAATAAGGATAGAGACTCCGTTTCATGCGTTGATCCTCCCTGATGCGTTTTGTTTTACCTGTCCCAACATTTCCCCCCACGTCCCCTCGCCCGCATTGGGCAAAGTAAATTGCCGATGGCTCCGGTTCATCACGCGACGAACCGCGCCCGGCACACCCTGTTTTCGCCCCCTTGCCATATTGTCATTATCAACATAGGCCCGGTTTCACGTCAAGCTGGCGAACGCGCTCGCGAGGGGAGTTTTATGACGGAGGCCGGATGATAACGGGATTGCGCTGAGGGGCGGGGTGCCGTAGGGTGTGCACGGTTTTGGGCGGTTAGCTCAGTTGGTCAGAGCGTCACGTTTACACCGTGAATGTCGGGGGTTCAAATCCCTCACCGCCCACCAGACCGCGCCGGGCATCCTTACGCGGGGGTATCGTCAGCCGCAGGCGGCTTTTCCTTGCCGCGGAACTTCACGGACACCACCTTGGAGATGCCTTGCTTTTCCATGGTCACGCCGTAGAGGGCGTCGGCCGAGCCGATAGTTTGCCGGTTGTGCGTGATGACAATGAATTGGGTGTCCTTGAGGAACCCCTTGAGCATTTCCAGATAACGGGAGATGTTGCTGTCGTCGAGCGCGGCATCCAACTCGTCGGTGAGGCAGAAGGCGCTGGGCTTGACCTTGAACAGCGCGAAGAGCAAGGCCACGGCGGTCAGCGTGCGCTCGCCGCCGGAGAGCAGCGAAATGGTCTGCAATTTTTTGCCGGGCGGGCGGGCAATAATCTCGATGCCGGACTCCAGCACATTTTCTTCATCCACCAGCACCAGCTTGGCGTTGCCGCCGCCGAAGAGCTGCTTGAACAGCTCCTGGAAGTTGTCGTTCACCTTGTTGAAGGTGTCGGTGAAGAGCACGGTGGTGGTTTCGTTAATCTTGCGGATCAGGTCCAGCAACTGCTGCTTGGCGCTGAGCAGGTCATCGTTCTGCTGGTTCAGAAAGGCGTAGCGTTCTTCCAGCTCCTGATGTTCCTCGATGGCCACCAGATTGACGGGTCCCATGCTTTGGAGCTTGGTACGGATTTCCGCAACCATGGTTTCAAGCGCTTCGCGGTCGGCGGGCTTGGCATCCTCTTCCCACTCCGGTTCCTTGGCCTTGAGAATCTCGGCGGGTTGCAGGCTGTATTCGGCGCTCATGCGTTCCACAAGGTTCTGGCGGTGCAGGCGGTGGCGGGCCAATTGGACTTCCATGGTGTTGCGCTGTTCGCGGATGGTATCCAACTCAGTGCGCAGGGAATGGAGGGCGGCGTCACTTTGGGCCAGCTCGGCATTTTGGCGGTCGCGCAGGGCGCGAGCTTCCTGGAGCTCGGCCTGGCAGCGGGCCACTTCGTCGTTGAGCGGCGCCAGTTGCTGCTGCGCGTTGGCGGTGGCGGCGGCCAGCGCGGCGATGCGCTCGCGGTAGGAATCAATGCCGGCGGCGCGCTCGCTGATCAAGGCGGTCAGCTCGCGCAGGCGCGCTTCCAGCGGCTCGCCGCGGGCGCGCAGGCCATCCACCTGCTGTTTATAGCCGGCCAGCGCCACGCGACATTCGGTGGCTTCTTCCAGCCGCGCGTTGCGTTCATCTTCCAGTTTGCGGAGGGTTTCGGAATCGGCGGTGGTCTGCGTGCGCACGGCGGCCTGCCGCTGGCGAATGTCCTCCATCTCGCCTGCCATTTCGCTACGGCGCTGGGTACCGGCATCGGTCTTTTTCAGTAGCGCGGCCAATTCCCAGCCGATGGTTTCGGCGCGTTCGCCGGCCTGTTTGGCCTCACGCTCGACCATGCGGATTTCGCCTTCGGCCAGTGCCATCTCGCGCTGCTGGGCTTCCCACGCGGTTTGTGCGGCGGCAATGGACTCGCGCGCGGCCTGCTCATCCTGCTGGAGCGCCGATGCCTGCGCGTTATGGTTTTCGACCTCCTGCCGTAGGCGAGCCAAATCTTCCTGCCATTCCGCCAGTTGGTGCTCGCGGGCGAGCGGGTTGCTTTCGTTTTCGCCGGGGGCCCAGAACTCCACGCTGCCATCGCCGCGGGCCACGAGGCCATCGCGCGTGACATAGGTCAACCCCGCGGGGATTGCCGCCGGCATATCGGCGGCGGTGGGCACCACGCGCACCGCACCAAGCAACCGGCGCAGGAGCCCCGCCAGATCGGCCGCGGCCTTCACGCGCAGCAGGAGCGGTTCGCCCGCGCCAGGCGGCGTATCGGGGGCTTCGCCGGCTTCCAGCGCCAGCAGCCGCACCGCGCCGCCGGCAGCGGCCTGCACTTGGCGGGCAATGGCTACGGCCGCGGCGGCATCGCGCACCAGTACGGCATCCAGCCACGAGCGCAGCACCGCCTCGAGCGCCAGTTGATCCTCTTTGGGCGCGCGCACTTTTTGGGCCAGCGCGCCCAGGATGTCTTTGGGATTCACGCCCGGCACTGTGGCGCCTTCGAGCAGCTTTTTGGCGCCGGCGGGGAAGCCGCGCGCCTCTTCGCGGCTGCGCGTCAACAGGGCCACTTGCGCCTCGCGCGCGGCGCTGGCGGAAGCCAGCCGCGACAGCTCCTGCTGCACCTGGGCCAACTGAGTGGCGCGGTCCGCCTGCGACGCGCGCAGCGCCGCCACCTGTTGCTGGGCCTGCTCCGCGGCGGTTTGTTTTTGTGCGCGCTGGGCAGCCATCAGAGCGAGGCGCTCGGCGTAAGACTCTACGGCGCGTTCGGCCTCGGCCTTTTCGGCAGCGCATCGCTCGCGGCGGATCAGATCCGTCCGCTCGCGGGCTTCGATTTCGTTCCATTCGTTTTGCAGCCGAGCCAGGCGCGACTCCAGCTCCAGCGCCTCCGTGCGCAAATCCTGCAACCGCTTGCGGGCGGCATCGGTTTGCTGGTCGTGGGCGGTCAGCGCGGCCTGCCGTTTGGTCAATTCAAGGCGGGCGGTTTCGTGGGCATCGGTGGCGGCAATCAAATCTTTTTTCAGCACGTCCAGCTCGGCCTGATGGCTGGCCAAACTGGCGGAGGCGCTGGCGGACTCGCGCGAGTCGCGCTGGGAAAGCGTCTCGAGTTCCTGCGCGCGTTCTCCGTTAACCCGGATCAACTCCTGCGTGCGGGCCAGCGCGCCGCTGGCTTCGGACGACGCATCCAGCGCGGCGGCAATCCGGCCTTCCACTGCCGCCATATTGGCACGCAACGCGCCCGCCGCAGCCTCGGCGCCCTCCACCTTTTGGCGCAGGCCGTCTTCAGTGGCCTGGTGCTGGCCCAGTTCCTTCTCCAGCGTGGCGAGGGCGAGGTCCAGCTCGCTCAGGCGGCCCTTGGCCAGCCAGACATCGCTGGCGCGCAGTTGCTCTTGCAAATTTTTGTAGCGCCGCGCCTTGCCCACCTGCCGTTGCAGCGAGATGATCTGGCGCTTCACTTCCTTGATGATGTCGCTCAGGCGCAACAGGTTGGCCTCGGTGTGTTCCAGCTTGCGCAGCGCTTCGCGCTTGTCGGCCTTGTACTTGCTGATGCCGCTGGCCTCTTCGAACACCTCGCGGCGGTCATCCGGGCGCGAGCTGAGAATCTGGTCAATGCGCCCCTGCTCCATCACGCTATACGAATCGGTGCCCAACCCGGTATCCATGAACAGCCGCTGGATGTCCTTCAGGCGGCACGGCGTCTTGTTGATGAAATACTGCCCCTCGCCCGAGCGGAACACGCGGCGCGTCACCGTCACCTCGTTATACTCCACGCCCAGCACCGCCTCGCAATCGGTCAGGGTCAGGCTGACCTCGGCCATGGCCAGCGGTTTGGCCTGGTCGGTGCCGTTGAAGATCACATCGGTCATCGTGCCGCCGCGCAGCGCCTTGGGGCTTTGCTCGCCCAGTACCCAGCGGATGGCGTCCGACACATTGCTCTTGCCGCAGCCGTTGGGGCCCACGATTGCCATCATCCCGGGTTCAAACGTCATCTTCGTCCGCTCGGCGAAGCTCTTGAACCCGATCATTTCGACTGCTTTGAGATACACAAAAACTCCTCGTGTCGCCGCACCTTGCGGCCCGCACATTTGGCCGCGCATTCACTCAAAAATGGGCCGCGGACGCAACCCTAGTTTTACCCGCGCCGCCGCAACACGGCGAGGGATCAGGGTTCAGGGTTCAGAGGGCAGGTGAGGGCGAGAAGAGTTCAGAGGGCAGAGGGCAGAGTTCAGGTGCAGACCACCGAACCGGCAGCCACCGAACCAAACAGGAACGCAGGAAACCCACGAAAACAGGAACTGAAAACCGCCAACAGCCTGAGCAGCACAGTAACCACTCCCTCAAAAACCCCAAATCCCGAACTCTGAACCCTGCCCCCTGACCTCTCTGCAGTCCGCTGTGCGCAGCACGTGCATGCGGAGGATTTCTTGCGGATTTTGGCGGGGCTGTTGCGCCACCGCAAAGCGGCGGAGTGTTCAGGGTTCAGAGGTCAGGTGAAGACCACCGAACCAACAGCCACCGAACCAAGCAGGAACGCAGGAAACCCACGAAAACAGGAACTGAAAACTGCCAACAGCCCGGATACCACGGTGGCCATTCCTTCAGAAATCCGGGACCTTCTTCGCCAAGTGTTCCGCGAAGCGTGATTGCTCCCTGACTTCTGAACTCTGACCTCTGAAACTCTTCTGTCCGCTGTGCGCAGCACGTGGATGATACCTGAACTCTGAACCCTGAACCCTGACCTCTGCCGCCGAGTGCCCTGCGAGGCGGCGGCGCGCCAGCGCGGGAAAGATGCCGGTTGGTTTTGGCGCCGCCAAAATCCGCAAGAAATCCTCCTGATTAAACACAGGAAGAAACGGAACAACGCGAGACAACAGCCCCGGGCTCAGCGAGCACGGCCACAGTAACAGCCCAAACAGCCAAGCAGACCGCCGGGGATACAACCCCGGCCTACAAGAGCGTGGCCACCGGAAGGCCAGCGGCCAGTAGCTACGGATACAGGCCGCGGATCCGGGCCGCCTTGGCCACGCGACTCACCGCGAGGATCTGCGCCGCCATGCGCAGGTCGCACTTCTCGCGCTCAGCCACGACGTACACATCCCGGAAACTACGCATCATCATCCGGTCGAGCCGGTTGAAGACCTCCTCTTCCTCCCAGAAGAACGCCTGCTGGTTTTGCACCCACTCGAAGTAGGACACGGTGACGCCGCCGGCATTGGCCAGCACATCGGGCACCACCACCACACCCTTGCGCGCGAGGATTTCATCGGCCTCCGGCGAGGTCGGCCCATTGGCGCCCTCGACAACGATCTTGGCCTGCACGGCATCAGCGTTAGCCGCGGTCAATTGGTTTTCGAGCGCGCAAGGCAGCAGGATATCCACCCCCAGCGCCAGCAGCCGCCGGTTCGCTTCCTTGGCATCCGCCACATATTCGCCACCCGGGCAACCTTCCAAGCTGCGCTTGGGATGTTGCTGCACATGCGCCAGCACGGCCGGAATATCGAGGCCCGCCGGATTGAACAAACCGCCCCACACATCAGTTACGCCAGTAACCTTGAGGCCCATCTGGTGCAGATATTTCGCCGCCACGCTGCCCACATTGCCGAAGCCCTGCACCGCCGCGGTGCACTGTGCCGGCTTGAGGCCGGAGCGTTCCGCCGCTGCTACAGCCACGGTGGCCACGCCGCGCCCGGTGGCATCGCCGCGCCCCTGGCTACCGCCGAGTTCCAGCGGCTTGCCGGTCACCACGCCCAGCACGGTCTGGCCCACAATCATTGAATACGTATCCATCATCCACGCCATGACCTGCGGATTGGTGTTCACATCCGGCGCGGGGATATCCACCGCCGGGCCGATGATCTCGGCAATCTCGCTGGTGTAACGCCGCGTGAGCCGTTCGATTTCGCCTTGGCTCATGCGTGTGGGGTCGCAGATCACGCCGCCCTTGGCCCCGCCATAGGGCAGACCCATCACCGCGCACTTCCAGGTCATCAGCATCGCCAACGCCTTCACTTCGTCCAGTGTGACGTCCGGATGGAAGCGGATGCCGCCCTTGGTCGGCCCGCGCTCGAGGTTATGCTGCACGCGGTAGCCCTCGAACACCTGCACGCTGCCGTCATCCATTTGCACCGGCACCGCGACAATCATCGCCCGCTGGCACGTCCGCAGCCGCACCAGTTCATTCGGATCCAGCTTCATCCGCTCGGCCACCCGATCCAACTGCTGGCAGGCCATCTTCCAAAAACTAAAGGTTTCACTCATCTGAACAAACTCCGGGTTTATTTTTGATCGCGGGAGGATACGCCGCACCCCAGCCCCTGACAAAACAAAACTTCAACTTTTTTGCGCGATTGGCGCCGCCGTTCCCACGGCTGCACGCGGCGAAAACACACGCAAAAATCGTAATCAAATTTTAACCTAATTCTTTGCAAAAACGGCAGTTCCATCCTTGACACCTCAGTGGTTTTGGTTGTAGTTACTGTTGTCGGAACCAAAGGATGTTCTGAAAAATGGCAAACATACTGATCATTGACGACGATGTCGCGGTGCGCGATTACCTCTCCACGCTGGTCTCGCGTTTGCAGCACCAGCCGCTGGTTGCCGCGACATGCGCGCAGGGCCTCGCCCAACTGGCCAACCCCGCCGTGAACGTGGTCATTGCCGATATTTATTTGCCCGATAGCCCTCCTCTTAAACAGTGGATCAAACAATTGCGTGATGCCGCCGCCGGGCGCCCACTGATTTTGATCACTGGCGAACCCTCGGAAGAACTCACCGCCCTCGCCCAACGCGGCGAAGTGCTCGCCTTCCTGACCAAACCCTTCGAGCTGGCCTTCATCAAGAGCCTGCTCTCTCGCGCCCTCGCCAACCCGCCGAGCGCATAGCTCCCGCCCCGCCGCCCGCCGCTGCGAGCAGCGGCAGAGGTCAGAGTTCAGGGTTCAGAGTTCAGGTGAAACCACAGCCCCGGCCTCATCGAGGCCGGCTACAGTAAGGCCCTGCCGGGCCTTGTCCGCTGTGCGCAGCACGTGCATACGGAGGATTTCTTGCGGATTTTGGCGGGGCTGTTGCGCCAAAATAACCGGTAGATTTTCCGATGATGGCGCGTTGCGGACGACCCGAGCTGGACTCGTGTCCGCGAGCGGTCGGTCGCGGCGCGCCAGCGCGGAAAAGATGCCGGTTGGTTTTGGCGCCGCCAAAATTCACAAGAAATCCTCCCGACTAAACCAACGCCGAACCAACACCAACGAGCTAAACGCACGGCAAAAATCACGAGCCAACAGCCCCGGCCTCAGCGAGGCCGGCTACAGAAGCAGCCAACAGCCCCGCTAAATATCATACATTTCTTCTTGATAGTTGCATAAATTAAAACTATCTTGCTTGTAATGAACATAAATAATCATCTGTCGGACCCAATCATTGACACGTTGCGGATGAAGAACTGGCTGCGGGAAACGAGCGATAAGCGCGGGAAGATTGCCCGAATGATCCAAGCCGGGGAACTCGTTCAACTCCGCCGCGGCCTTTACGCGACGCGACGCGATATTCATCCCTACTGTCTGGCGGCGAGCATCTACGGGCCTTCCTATGTCAGCTTCGATACGGCACTCGCTTTTTACGGGTGGATTCCCGAGGCGGTGCATGAGATCACATCCGCCGCCCTTAAGCGGGCAAAAGAAATTGAGAATGCGTTTGGCCGATACCGTTACCGCACGGTGCCGCGGAAGGTCTACGCCATCGGCATCGAACGCATTACCGAGGGGGGCATTCCGTACCTGATTGCCTCACCAACCAAGGCGATCTGTGATCGTATTGCACTCGAACCGCGGATGCGTTCAATGGCGGATGTCCGGCGGTGGGCAGCACTCATGCGGTTGGACACGGGGCAGACGCTCGACTCTGCGATTCTGGCCGCTTGCGCCGAGAAATACGGTCGGCCCGCCGTGCGTTGGCTCTGGCGTACCGTCGAAAAGTATGGAGGCATCCCATAATGAACAAAGCACTCGAAGATATGCTGCGCCCCTACGCTCCAGTCACGCCTCTCGATTGGGAACAGGCCACGCGGGAGATCGTGCAGGAAATCGCGCTGCTCGGTTTCTGGCGCAGCGGATTTTTTGAGCAGGCCTCGTTCTACGGCGGAACGGCGTTGCGGATTTTTCATGGGCTCAACCGCTTTTCGGAAGACCTCGATTTCTCGCTGGCCAGCCCCAGTGACCAGACGCGGCTCGAAGCCGCGCTCGCATCACTGCAAACGGAACTGGCGGCATGGGGGTTCTCTTTTGAGGCCGAACCAAAATCTTCTGGCAAGCGCACCGCAATCGAGTCGGCCTTTCTGAAGGGCAACACTCGCATCAATCTGCTGAACGTCGGTGTTCCCACGGAGTTGAGCCGACACTTCCCAACCAGCCAAAAACTCACGATCAAGCTGGAACTGGACACCAGACCCCCACCATTTGCCGGAACTGAGGTGAAAACCCATCTCATGCCGACCCCTTTTCAGGTGCGGCTTTACGACCTCCCCAGTCTCTTTGCGGGCAAGCTGCATGCCCTTCTCTTCCGGGGGTGGAAGAGTCGCGTCAAGGGGCGCGATTTCTACGACTTCGTCTGGTTTGTCGGGCGTCGTGTGCCAGTTAACCTCCCGCACCTTGCAGCTCGGATTCGACAAAGTGGGAACCCCGCCAGCGACCATTTGAATCTCAAAACCTTGCGAACCCTGCTTCACGAACGGTTCGAGACCGTCAACCTCGCCGCCGCAGCCGATGAAGTCCGGCCCTTTCTCCGGGATACGCGCGAGCTCTCACTCTGGTCCGCAGCATTCTTCAAGGAACTAGCCAATCGCCTAACCTCACAATAAAGCGCGGAAGGTTAAAGAGAGGTCAGGGGGAGAGGTCGGAGGTCAGCGTTCAGAGGTCAGATGAAGGCCATCGAGCCAGCAGCCCCGCGCCACCGCAAGGTGGCGCGATTGCAAAAGGCCCTGCCGGGCCTTGTCCGCTGTGCGCAGCACGTGCATGCGGAGGATTTCTTGCGGATTTTGGCGGGGCTGTTGCGCCGCCGCAAAGCGGCGGAGTGTTCAGCTGTCAGGTTTCAGAGGTCAGGTGAAGATCGCTGAACCAACAGCCATCGAACCAAGCAAGAACGCAGACCTCTGAGGATGTCCGTCAATCATATTTTTGTTTTTTTCACGCCTCCTAGGCTGGTTCGGCAATGAGGGCACATAGTGGCGATCCGCGCTGGGCGAGGGTTTGGAG